>FXBF010000153.1_pt1 | contig 21143 bp, 15 predicted proteins | sample 5335321 | NCBI WGS metagenome assembly FXBF01 (sample SAMEA103928391, study PRJEB20085) | sediment metagenome | isolation source: sediment
CTTGTTGAAAGGATGGTTACGGGTAGGTAACTTCGGTGTGGGCTCCCACGAGCTGGGGGCCCTAGCGCCCAGCAGAATCTTAACCGCTACCGATACCTACATCGGCCGACAAGGCGATATACTGCATACCTTACAAACGCGTGGGGATTCGTTAAATCGGCAACAAAATGCGGAGAATGTCTACCTGCCTATCCGTCGGGCCACTAAGGATTAAATCGATAACTAAGGGAACCACCTCGTGACCGCCTTCTTTCGTTTCTTCGCCGAGCGCAACCTGCTGGCCTATCTCATCACTATTATCGTTATCGTATTGGGTCTGGGCAGGCTGACCGATATCAAACGCGACAATTTTCCCCAGGTTGAATTCGGTGAGATGTTTGTCACCACCCGCTACCCCGGCGCCTCGCCGGAGGACGTGGAGCTCAAGGTCACCAATAAAATCGAGGACGAGCTGAAGGCAATCACCGGTATCAAACGGTTTTTCTCTTATTCCCTGGAGAATGCCTCGCTGGTCCACGTGGTCATCGATCCGGACGAAACGGACCAGGACGAGATTAAACAGGACGTCCGGGATGCGATAAATCGGGTGGCGGACTTACCCGAAGAAGTGACCGAGGCGCCCCTGGTCACCGAATTAAAAACCTCGGTGTTCCCCGTGATTGAGGTGGGGCTGGCGGGCGACATTCCGTACGTGGAACTGCGAGAGATCGCCAGGCTTGCCGAAAAGAAACTCAAGGACGTGCCCGGCGTGGCGCGCTTGGACCGGTTCGGTTACCGCGACCGCGAGGTCCAGGTGGAGATTTTTCCGAAGGCCATCAGCGAGTACAAGATCCCTCTGCGAGACGTTATCCGGGCCATTCAACACCGCAACATCCGCTCCACCGGCGGCACTTTCGAGTCTTATACCAGCGAAAAGAACATCGTCACCCTGGCCCAGTTTCGCAATCCCGCGGAAGTGGAAGAGGTGGTGGTGCGCGCCACCTTTGACGGGCCGCTTATTAAAGTAAAGGACCTGGGGATAGTGCGCGATGACTTCGAGGACGAGCGCGTCCTTTCGCGCATGAACGGGCGCTCAGCCATCTCCTTCGTGATCTACAAGACCGCCGCCGCCGATATTATCCGGACCGTGGATGCCATCAAATCCCTGATAGAGCAGGAAAAGCACCGCCTACCAGAAGGGGTAGAGATCCTGTACTCCAATGACGAATCGCGTTACGTAAAAAACCGGTTTGCCAGCGTGCTTTCCAACGGCGCTATCGGCCTATTTTTGCTGATACTGGTTCTGGCAACGCTTTTGAATCTTCGCGTCGCAATCTGGGTGGCCCTGGGCATTCCATTTGCACTCCTTGGCGTTATCTTTATGCTGCCGGCCTTCGGCGCCTTTCTGGACAGCATCACGCTCACGGCCATGATAATCGTTCTTGGCATCATCGTGGATGATGCCATTATCATCTCCGAAAACATCTACCGCCGGTTCGAGCTGGGGGATCCACCGCTGACGGCCGCCGTCGAAGGCGTCAAAGAGGTATTTCAGCCGGTTGTTACCACGATCCTGACGACTTTTATCGTCTTTGCGCCCATGTTCTTTATGCCGGGCCTGATGGGGAAGTTCGTCTTCGTCATCCCGCTGGTGATTACCGTAGCGTTGGTGCTGACGCTTATCGAATCGGCCCTGGCGCTTCCCGCCCACCTTATACCCGGGCTACGGCAGCGTAAGCGGGGGGCTGATGAGTCAGCAAAAGAACATTGGTTTACCGCCCTACGAAAGTTCCTTCCGTACGGAGGTCGCGGTACGGGTATTGGTGGCGTGCCGACTTGCTGATAAGACGGGTAAGGCCGATGTGGTAGGGGAATAAATGCGCCCGTGCAGCCTGCGAACCGCCGTGGTAGGGGCTCAGGCATCGGGGGAAAGATTCGCGGAGATAACGCGGGCAAAGGCCTATTGCCAGCAGGGGCTCGCCGCGCGCACCGTCTACCCGATTATCCAGCGGAACCACAGCGAGCTAGGGCTGGAGATCGCGATCGTCCCCTCCGCGAAAACGGCCGAATCGATCCGTCAAACGCTTGGATTTCAGCCGCGGGGTATCAGGCCCGACTGGTCAAAGGGCCGGCATCACGAGGCGACGGTGCAGCTGGAGGCGGACGAGTTTTGCATCCAGTGTCACGCGACGGCCAAGGTGGGTGACGTACTTGGTCACGTAACCGTGCGCAGTTACCGGTCGGCTCGGATGGACGAGTGGTGGCGCGAGGCCCGGGTGGTTGCGGTCGCCGGGATGGCGAACGTCATCCTGCACACGATCGTGCTTTTCCTTCTCTTGCGTTTGCGCATGGAGCCGTTGCTCAAGCTCCGCGCGACCGTGGCGCGGATGGCCAAGGGCCGGCTGGACTTGTCACGACGGGCTGAGGCGAAATCGAGCGACGAGTTCGGCGAGCTGGCGACCGACCTCAACCTATTCCTCGAGCGAATGGGCCACCTGGTGGAGGACGTGAGCGGTGTCCTGGGCCAAGTGAGCGCTGTAAACGAGCGCCTTACCCAAGTCAGCGCCAGGATGGGCGAGCAGCAGGAGACCGTACAGACAAAGGTGCAGGGCGCGAAGCGACGAACTTACGAGATTCGCGAGGCGGTGGCTGGACTGTCGGACGAAACCGTTGAGTCGCTGGATCTCGTGCTGGCCGCGCTCGAGACTGCCGCGCCAGAGCGCGAAGAGCTCGCCGAGTTGCGTGGAAAGCTGCGCGACGTGCTCGTGCGCTATCGCGAATCGGCTGGGCGGACGCGCGGTGCGCAGCGGCAGTTGGACGAATTGGGCGAATCGCTCGTGGACCTCGCGCGGGCCGTCCAAGCCGATACGCATTACCAGGGCGAGATCCGGGTTCTCGAGGAGCGGATGAAGGTGGTTTCCGAGTCTGGCCGACAGCTGCTTGGCCGTCTGACAGCGGGGCAGGGAATAGAAGGTCCCTCCGACCCTGGGGCTTCGGGTGAGACCCTAAGCGGGTGAGAATGTAGCCGCCTCCGTTTGAGTTATAATCAAATCAAGAGTTGTAGACTGCGCTGAGTTAATAAGGCGGCGTACCCTTTCGTGAAGTTCTTTGCACGAGAACAGCGGACGGTGAATGCCCAGGGGAAGAGAGCCAGATCCTGCCGCCCTACATGCGGCGCTCTCCGCAGGTGACGAAGTGCCTGCCGGCTCAGGCCGTTCTGAGTGGCGGCGTCGCTGCGGACCGGCTTTCGAGATCATTGAGCCATAGGGCGAGTATCTGCCGCGAAACGTGGTAACCCACCTTGGCCAGCTCCGCGCCGCGCAAGCGGATAATGACCCGAGGCCGCGTCAAACGAGCGGATTGTTGCGGTGCAGCGGGATGATATTTCCTATCCCTCACTTTTTCTAGATTCATAGGATCTCCTCACTTAGATATGTCTTCGCGTAATACTTTCATAAACTCATCCGCTGGCAGTGGAGGCGAGATATATAACCCTTGCGCAATATCACAGTTAATGTCTTTTAAGAGATTATAGGTCACCTCGTCCTCCACGCCTTCAGCTGTGACTCTGAGTCCGAAACTATGGGCCAGATCGATCACGGCCCTTACTATCAGCTCGTTGCCCATATCCTTTTCCATCGTTGAAACGAATTCTTTCGCGATTTTAAGTTCATCTACTGGCAGCCTTCGCAGATAAGTTAGTGATGAATAGCCCGTGCCGAAATCGTCAATGGATAATGATAGACCAATATCGTCTAAGCGATTGAGCACATCAACGATGTGTGAACGATATTGCATGATGGCCGTTTCGGTTATCTCAAGCTCGAGGTACTCCGACGGTATCCGCCAAGTGTTCAGTGCCCGCGCGACTAGGTCTGGAAAGTCCGGATCATGCAGGTTGATTGGCGATAGATTGACCGATATCCGGATGATCATCCCCTCGGAATGCCACGAGGCCAACTGCCGTAAAGCTGCATTGAGTACCCACAATGTAAGGGAATGTATTAGATCAGACTGTTCCGCTACTTGGATGAATTTATCCGGGCCAATAGGTTCAATGGCAGAATCCGGCAAACGGGCCAATGCCTCAGCGCCGCAAATCATTTTTGTATGAAGGTTATGCTTGGGTTGGTAATAAACAAGTAACGCATTATCATTGAGTACTCGACGCAACTCTTTCTCATACATAAGATTAGATATCTTCTTGTCGGTATCTGCGCTTTTATAAATTGAGAATCCGCTGCGTGCTTCTTTAGCTCGATACATTGCCATTGACGCATTGCGGAGCAATGTTTCTACATCACGACCCGCATCGGGATAAAGGGCAATGCCAATACTCATACTAACGATATAATTATGGCTCTCCACTATGAAAGGATCTTCTAACATGTCTTGTATTTTGTACACTGCCAGCATCGCGTGGTCCTCGCTTATCATAGCCGGAAGTAATATAACAAATTCGTCGTCACCAGTACGCACAAGTCTGTCAGACTCGCGCAATATTCCCTGTAGACGTAACGCCACCTCCTGAAGCACTCGATCACCGATGTGGTGCCCGACAGAGAAGTTGATCTCCTTGAACCTATCAATATCCATAATAAGCAAGGCGAGTCGGCTGCCATCACGTTCCGCAGTGGAAACAGCTTGCTGCAGCAGCTGTAACAACAGCTTTCTATCCGGCAGGCATGCCAGAAGATTATTTAAATTCTCGTCCTGGCGAAGAGGCCTAACGGTCTCTTTGCGCAGTGCCGAAGGATCAGTTCGATCCCGCTTGTTATGCTTTACCTTCATTACTTAAAACTTGCAAACTCACTAGGCCTTTCCACGTGGTCACCACCTGGTTAGTCATACGGTTCTCCAAGGCCATTTCTTATAGAAAAAACTCCGCCGTATCGATACCAACGGTTTTCGGATCAACGGCTCTGGTGATTCTCCACGGCTTTGTGTTTTCTTGCATCGCCTGGTCAGCTAAATTGATTGTCGTCGGTGATTTGAGCCGTTGCCTGTCAGGATCGAGTATTATTATGATCTTCGGCTTTAGCTGATGGACTCGATTCCGGGAGACAACCACACCGACTTCTGCCGTGTTCAATTCCACAAAGCTGCCAACAGGAAAGATGCCAATACACTGAGTAAGATGTTCCACAATCGCCGCATGAAACGCATTATTTCTCTGCCCATATAGAGTCATCAGCGCTTCATATGAGGTGCGCGCGGGCCGATAAGGCCTTTCATTGGTCATTGCCTCATAGGTATCCACGATTCCCGCCACGGAACATAATATACCTATGCGGTCTCCTTTCAGTCCACGCGGATAGCCACCCGCATCATAGCGCTCGTGGTGACAGTACACGATTTCTATGGCCTCTTCCGGAAAGCTGCTTTGTTTGCGCATAATTTCGACGGAGGCATCAACATGTTTTTTCAGTAGTTCATATTCCTCCTCAATGAGATCCTCACTTTTTTCGAGTAGCTCTTTGGGTAGCTTTAGCTTACCAATATCCTGTAACAAAGTCCCGATTCCCAACATCCGTAGATCATACTCTGGAATCCCCAGGTAGCGCCCGAAGGTAAGCGCCAGAACGCATACTGCTATCGAATGTGCATACGTATATACATCACGGCCCTTTAGCCTACTTAGCCATGTCAGCGCGTCTGGATTGCGAACAATGCTCTCGACCATGGAACCGATGACCTTCTGTACAGAAACAGCGTCGATGCTTTTGCCCGTTACGATATCATCTAGAATCTTTGAATAAACTTGCCTTGTGTCCTTAATGATTTCTCTCGCCGCAGAAAGCTCGTTCTCTACGGTGTTTTTGTCGGGATAGACGGGCCTGCGTAAATCGACCTGCGGTATATGTAAGTAACTCGCAGCCCTTTCCGTTTCCTGTTCACCCTCTTCCCACGCAGATGTCTTGACGTCTTTTCCGAGCCTTAGATCGATATAGACATAACGGCAAAAGCGCCTGACTTCTTCCAGATCCTCCAGGGAACCGATCAGAAAGCCCTGAATGTCAAAAGGGGGCTTGAATGGAATCTCAGTCCAGGGACGATCAAGCTCTACCACATACACGCCGGGCTCGAGATCTCCAACGTAAACCTTCTTCTTGATAGCTTTCTTTTTCATATGCGATACAGCGAGCTTCTACAATAGGATCTACTCATCCGTTACACAGCCCTCACTCGCGTCCTTTACGTTCTTAATATACTTGTACAGCGTCCCGCGCGTGGCTTTGTACGCGGGCATTTGCCATGCTGCTTGCCGCTTAGTCATCTCACCCTCGCTTACATTCACTTCGAGCGTATTGCGAGTCACATCGATAGTGATAATGTCACCGTCTTGAATGAGTGCGATCGGTCCACCTTCCTGGGCCTCCGGCACCACATGGCCGACTATGAAACCGTGCGAGCCGCCTGAGAAGCGTCCGTCAGTGATCAGCGCCACATCCCGACCCAGGCCCGCGCCCACGATCGCCGAGGTGGGCGTAAGCATCTCCGGCATCCCCGGACCCCCTTTGGGGCCTTCATAGCGAATCACCACCACGTCGCCCTTCTGGACCTTGTTCTCTTCCAGTGCCTTAAGCATTGTCTCCTCGGAATCGAAGACCCGGGCAGGACCTGCGAAGCGTTCGCCTTCCTTACCAGTGATCTTGGCCACCGCGCCACCGGGGGCGAGGTTACCGATGAGAATCTGGATGTGGCCGGTCTTTTTGATAGGTCGTTCCAAGGGCATAAAAACATCCTGCCCACTCTCCAGATCTGTCACGTCCACAAGGTTCTCGGCCACGCTGCAGCCCGTTACGGTCAGGCAATCGCCATTAAGCAAATCCTTCCCCAAAAGGTATTTCATAACCGCCGGCGTACCGCCAACATTGTGCAGGTCCTCCATCACGTAACGCCCACTGGGTTTAAGGTCAGCCAGATACGGCACCCGGTCGCTCACCACCTGAAAGTCGTCGATGGTCAGTGGCACATTCACTGCCCGGGCCATGGCAATCAGATGCAGTACCGCGTTGGTGGAACCGCCGAGGGCAATAACTACGACTATGGCGTTTTCAAACGCCTCACGGGTCATGATGTCGCGCGGCTTGGTATCCTTTTCCAGAAGGTTCTTGATGGCTGCACCAGCCTGAAAACATTCCTCCAGCTTTTTCGGATCCACGGCGGGGGTGGAAGAACTGTATGGAAGCGTCATGCCGAGGGCCTCGATGGCGCTCGCCATGGTATTAGCGGTGTACATACCGCCACAGGCGCCAGGGCCGGGACACGAATATTTGATGATCTCTTTGCGGGTTTGGTCGTCGATCTTGCCGGCGATGAACTCACCGTAGCTCTGGAACGCCGAGATGATGTCCAGGGACTTCTCGTCCCAGTGACCCGGCTTGATCGTGCCGCCATAGACCATGAGGGAGGGCCGATTCAACCGTCCCATGGCCATCATGCAGCCCGGCATGTTCTTGTCACATCCGGGAATGGAAATGTTCGCGTCATACCACTGAGCGCCCATCACCGTCTCAATGGAATCGGCAATCAGGTCTCGGGACTGCAATGAAAAGCTCATGCCCTCGGTGCCCATCGAGATGCCGTCACTGACCCCGATGGTGTTGAAGCGCATCCCGACAAGCCCCGCCGCCTGCACGCCTTCCTTGACCTTAGCCGCCAGGTCATTGAGGTGCATATTGCAAGTATTACCCTCCCACCACATACTGGCTATCCCGACCTCGGGCTTGTCCATATCCGCCTCGGCGAGGCCTGTGCCGTAGAGCATGGCCTGAGAGGCGCCCTGGGATTTTGGTCGCGTAACATGAGAACTGAAGCGGTTTAGCTTACGAGCCATGGATTTCTCCAGAGATTATCAATACACCTATTCTTTCCGGTAGCGGTCCTGCGAAGCACCTTCCCCCCGGCAGGTAAGCAGGTTTGCCGGCGACGTTAGACAGTATACCGGGTAATCCAAGACCTTAGAGAAATAAACGGTTAGCCGAGCCGTGGAAAAGATCCGCCTGTCCAAGCTGATGGCACAACGGGGACTGTGCTCGCGCCGTGAGGCGGACGTCTTCATCAAGCACGGTTGGGTCTACGTGGACGGAGAAAAAATCACGGTCCTTGGCACCAAGGTCTATCCGGGCCAACGCATTAGCCAAGAAGGGTGCATTGACGAACAGCTCATAGAGCGCATGCCCAATTGGCGCCATACGGGCTTCTCCACACCCAACGACAAAGAGATGCGGATCGTCGCGCTGATCCATGATCCGGCAGCGATTCGGCGTATCTTGGAGCCCCTCAAGCTTGGGGACCCCGAACCGATGCAGCACGGCCCACCTGAAGATCCCGAGGCGGCCGAACCACCCGATTGGCCCGCTAAGCGTGAACTCCCTCTCGAATACTGTCCGGTTCCCGATATCGCTTGAGCGGTGTCGCCGTTACACCTTAGTCCGATCGCAGCCCGGCGGCGGAGTGGGCGGCGGCTTTTGCCGCTTGGTCCCATCCCGGCAAGGCCTGTGAGACCGCCTGGGGCTGGCCGTGGATTGAGCGGCGCGCCGCGCAGGCGGATAATGCCCCGAGGCCGCAATCCCCCAGGTCAAGATACCTGGGGCCGCCAAAGGGCATGAGCAATGCACATATAAAATTGGTACTTTTTGCTACTTTCACTCGCAGCCCTGTCTGCTAAGATAAAAATAGCAGTTATGGATAATCTAGAATAATTACAGAGCCAGCCAGTGCAATAATACCATGACCTTCGGGAATCCAATGGGACAAGAACAAGCATGGTCGGCTTTTCAGGACGTTGCCTACGCCCTGGCCACCAACGGGGATCACGAACAGCTGCTCAACCTGGTTATGCAAAAGGCCGTTGAGGTTACCGAATCGGCAGCGGCCTCGATCGTGCTTTATAACCACCATATTAAAAACTTCGATCGCGTATTTTCCTACGGACTGTCGGATCATTTCGTTAATAATATGGCGTTTCGGCCAGGTGGATTAGCCGATGAGGCCTTCGTTGGCGCCAAGGAAATACTCAGCAATGACCAAAAGGTCACCAAGCACAAATTAAGCAGGCTCATCCACCAGGAAAACATCACTTGTTTTTTATGTTTACCACTTGAGTTTCGCGACATGAAGGTCGGCGTGCTCTATACCTACCGTAAAGACCGGGACAACTTTACAGAGGAGGAGAAATCCTTCTTGCGCAATCTCATTTCACTGGCCACCATGTCAATTGAGAATATGCGGCTGGAAACAGAGCGTAAACAACAGGCCCGGCGGCAGGCCCATCTTTATGATTTAATCGCCTCTCTTAATGATTGCACCAAATTAGAAACCTTGGGTCAGCTGGTTTCACAAGGCATCACCGCTCTGGCGCCATCGGATATCGGCGCCTTCATTCTGGTTGATCCTGATACAGCGGTGCCCAAGGCCTTTGTGTACACCGACCTGACGAACAGTAATGAGGTCTCTGACGTCGTTCAACAATACGCCTTACAGTCCTTACTTGAGAAAAAAGTAGTCCTCATCAACGATTTTAAAAACAACGGGCACTGGCAAACCCCGGATACCGGCAGAGTAAAGAACTTTTTGTTTGCCCCGTTCACCAAGGAGGCACAATATGTCGGCGGCATCCTGGTCGCCAACGCAAGACGGGAGGGCGGCTACGACAGCGCCGATGTAGAGGCGGTGGATTCACTGGCCCTGCATGTCGGTACCACGGCGTCGATGGTGGAGTATTACGAACAAATCCAGCGTAGTGCGGTGACTGACGGCCTAACCGATCTGGCCAATCATCGCGAGTTTCAAAAACTGTTGGGTATTGAAGTAGAACGCTCCCGACGTTATGCCAAGAAGTTTTCGTTATTGTTACTGGATATCGATTTCTTTAAGGCCTGTAACGACACCCATGGCCATCTAAGTGGTGATAAGATATTGCAAAGTTTTGCCAGTTTAATACAAAAACAGCTGCGCACCGTCGATGTCACTGCACGATACGGTGGTGAGGAATTTGCTGTGATTCTGCCTGAGACCGGAACCGACGGGGTCAAAAACGTGGCCGAAAAACTGCGCCGAGCGATACAAGACCATGAGTTTGAGACCTACCAGGGCACGAAGATTCACATCACCGCCAGTATTGGTATTTCCGTTTTTCCAATAGACGGCAGTGAGCAAAGCAATCTTATAGATTGTGCCGACCAGGCACTGTATTTCGCCAAGGAAAGCGGCAGAAACACGGTACACGCGTATGCGGAAAGTCTGAAGGCACAAGTTGAAAAGGACATCACCAAACTTGAACCGTTACTGCAAGACCAAGATCTGCAAACCCTAAACAATCTGGCCATCATGATCGACGCCAAAACGGCCTACAACCGGGGTCATTCAAAAGAGGTCGCCAACATTGCCACAAATATCGCTAAGCACATGGGTTTGAGCAAAAAGGAAATCGAGCATGCTCGGCTGGCCGGTCTCATTCATGACCTTGGTACCATCAGCGTACCAGCCCATATCCTCAACAAACCGGACAAACTGTCCCCGGAAGAACGCGTGTTGGTGGAAGAACATACGACCGTTGCCAAAACCTTCATTAAAAAGGCCACTAGTCTCTACGAGGTATTGCCGTTCATCCTGCACCACCACGAACGCTACGACGGTACCGGCTATCCAAAAAAACTACGCGGCGAAGAAATCCCAAAACTTTCCCGAATCCTTTCCGTTGCCGAATCTTATCAAGCGATGGTCTCAAATCGACCTTATCGACCATACTTAACCCATACAGAAGCCATTACAGAATTGCGAAGCAATGCCGGCACCCAGTTCGATTCGGAAGTGGTGGGGGCCTTTGTAGATTTGATAAAAAACAATCAGGTCGGTAAGACAAAGTAGATATAGCGGCGCTGATCGGTCGCGTTCGATACGAATCAACAAGTCCCATCAGGCGAGAATAGCCACCTTTGCAGGTTAATGCATATCCATGGGATCGATGTCGATGGACGAGCGCACGCTCCTTCCGACACGCAGGCTATCCAGGCGATCCAGCCAGCCGCGGATGAAACCGTGTAGCGCCGAGCGCTGGGTGGACTGCACCAGCAGTTGGGCGCGATAGCGTCCGGCGCGCCGCTCCATGGGGGACGGCACGGGCTCCATCAACCGGACGCTGCCGGCGCCGGTCAGTGGACCGGACAAGAGGGCCGCCGCTTCGCGCCGGGCGGTTTCCAGAAATTTCATCGCCGCCCCGGCGTGCGGGGATTCGGCGCGCAGCAGGGCAAGATAGGTGTAAGGCGGCAAGCCCGCCTGTCGCCGTTCCTGCAGCGCGAATTCGGCAAAGGCATGGTAGTCGTGAGTGGCCAGGGCGGTAAAATAGGGGTTGTCGGGATGACGGGTCTGGATTAGCACCAGGCCGGGTTTATCCCCGCGTCCGGCGCGGCCGGCGACCTGGATGATCTGGCGGAACAGGTATTCACCCGCGCGGAAGTCCGCGCCGTAGAGCCCCTGGTCGGCGTTCAGCACGCCGACCAGGGTGACATTGGGGAAATGGTGTCCCTTGGAAAGCATCTGGGTGCCGACCAGGATGTCCGCCTCGCCTTTGCGGATATGTTGCAGTTTATCTGCCAGCGCGTCCTTGCGGCGGGTGGTGTCGCGGTCGATGCGCACGATGCGTGCCTCGGGAAGACGCCGGGCCAAGGCGGCCTCTACCCGTTCGGTGCCCTCGCCGATATCGTGAAGGTCTTTGCTGCCGCACTCGGGGCAGTGGTCCGGGTAGCGCCGGTCCCCACCGCAGTGATGGCAGCGCAGGCGGTGCGAGCGCTTGTGAACCGTTAGTTTGGCGTCACAGCGTGGGCAGGGCGCAACCCAGCCGCAGCCGCAACACATGAGGACGGGTGCAAAACCCCGTCGATTCAGGAATAGCAGGCTCTGTTCACCTCGCTCCAGCCGGTCGCGCAGCGCCTGTAACAGCGGACGGGACAGGCCCTCTTCGACCGGCAGCCGCCGCATGTCCAGCAGGTAAACCTCCGGCATCGTCGCGTTGCCGGTGCGGGTCGGCAGCTCCAGGTATCGGCAGCGCTGTTGGCGGGCGTTGTGCAGACTTTCGAGGGAGGGTGTGGCCGAGCCGAGCACGATGGGGATGTTCTCGCGGCTGGCGCGCATCAAGGCGACGTCGCGCGCGTGATAGCGGAAACCGTCCTGCTGCTTGAAAGAACCGTCATGTTCCTCGTCCACAATGATCAGGCCGGGATGCCGCAGGGGGGTGAACACCGCCGAGCGGGTGCCGAGTACGATCGGCGCCTTGCCGGCCCGCGCCATCAGCCAGGCACAAAGACGTTCCTGGTCCGTTAAACCGGAGTGCAGCACTGCGATCGGAACGCCGAAGCGGCGTTGGAACCGCCCCACCAATTGGGGGGTCAGGCCGATCTCCGGGACCAGCACCAGCACCTGGCGTTCTCGCGCCAACACCTCGCGGATGATACAGAGATAGACCTCGGTCTTGCCGCTACCGGTGACGCCGTGGAGCAGGAAGGGATGGAAGCCATCAAGGTCGCGGGTAATCGCGCCGGTAGCGCGCCTTTGAGCTGGGTTCAGGCTCGGCCCCGGTTTTGGGCTCGCGGGTGTCGACTGAAGGCAGTCACGTTTTCGGTTGGCCACCCATCCCTTGGCCTGCAGAACGTGGATGGCGTTGCGCCAGCCCTGCGACAGTTCCCGTAAGGCGGAGGCGTTGACGCCTTCGGGTTGCGCCACCAGCGCCCTCAAGAGCTTTTGCTGCACGGGCGCGCGGGCAAGCGCGCCGGGGTCGACGCTACAGCCCGCCTCAGTCACCACCCAGGTCTCGATCCCCGCCGCAATGGGCGGATGTCCGCGGCGCAACAGCACCGGTAAGGCGGTTTGCATGACCTCGCCGATAGGATGGTGGTAATACTCCGCCGCCCACAGCAGCAGCGACAGCAACGAGGCTGAGAGGATGGGCTCGCGGTCCAGGACCTCGCTGATGGGTCTGAGCTTGGTGCGCTCGACCACGGTGTCCTCGGCCACCCCCACGACGACTCCCACTACCTCGCGACGCCCGAAGGGCACACGGATGCGGATGCCATTCTTTAGAATCTCGGGGGCGACGGTGGAGAGGTAGTCAAATCGGCGCCGCAACGGGGCGGGTATGGCGACTTGTACGATCGGGGATGCCCGGGTCATGTGCGCACTTTATCATAGGCGCCCCCTTTCCTTTGGACGCGATGGGGTCGCCGAAATTTGTTGCACGGCGCCGGAAAAACGCTAACTGTTTGATGTAAACGGGAATCGTGACTTACTCACAGAAGCTGTGGATAACAATGTTGATAAATTTCGAATCCCGCCCCTGAGACCGCGGTATTTCTTGGACCGCGTTAAAATGCCTAAAAAATAATCAGGGAATAAATACTTCGCGAAATCAGAGACTTAGGAATTTCGATCGATTTTAGATCAATGGTCGGGTCGGGTCGCATCAAGCTGCGTCGGAGCACATCACCGGATGTGTATAAATGCCAACTTTAGCGACTTCTGTGCTGGTTCCCCCTGCAAAGGGTTGCCGTTTTGTGTGGATTATATTTCAAGGACTTAACGCCGAGATCGAGAACCATTTTAACCGTGGAACGGTTCCACGCCCGACCGAGGCCCTTTCTTACAATAGGGCTCGCTCTACTTTCGCAGGAACCAGAGGAGCAGCGAGACGACCACGCTGATGAGGATCATGGTGGTAATTGGAAAATAGAAACGAAAATTCTCCCGTTCGATGACGATATCTCCCGGAAGTCGGCCCAGGTGCAGGTTTTGGATCACTGGCCACAGAACACCGATGGTGACAAGGGCAAGACCGAGGACGATCAGGATTCTGGACAATGTAACTTCCCGCTCATGCCGGGGCGAACGTCGCCACCATGCCGTCAAGCATGAACTGGACGGCGAGTGCGGCCAGCACCACCCCCAGCACCCGGCTGATGACATTGGCGCCGGTCTCGCCCAGCAGCCGCATGAAGTGGGGAGTAAGCAACAGCATCACGCAGGTAATAAGCAGTACCAGGACCAGCACCCCCAGCAGGCCCAGCATCATTACCTGGTGACCCCGGTGGTCGCCGATCATTAGCAATACGGTGGTCAGCGCCCCCGGTCCGGCAATCAGCGGGATGGCGAGGGGAAACACGGAAATGTCGGTGCGGTGTTCGGCCTCGGCCTGCTCCCTCTCAGTGGTCGAGCGCAGGCCGGATTGGCGCGCGAATACCATGTCGATGGCGAGCAGAAATAACAGCGCCCCGCCGGCGATCCGGAAGGCGGCCAGACTCACCCCCAAGCGCCGTAGCACCGCGTCGCCGCCGATGACAAAGACGATCAGGATCACCGTCGCGATCACCGTACCGCGGATCGCCATCTTGCGCTTGAAGGCGGCATCGGCACCGAGGGTCAGGGCGCCGAAGATGGCCACCAGGCCGACGGGATCAACGACGACAAATAAAGTGATAAAGGCATTGACCAGTAACTCCGTCATGTCCCCGGCAACATCCCCTATTCGTCGTTTAGTCTTTCCATCAACAACACAGACGGTTGGGATCCTACGCTAAGATTAGCACGTCTTTCGGATTGGCATATGAAATGCCGTGCCCTATTATGCATGCTCTACACGAGGGCCGAGACGATGTCGCTGTGGACCAAGATTGCCGATGAGATTGCGGCAACAACCGGCCAGCCGTTTTCGGCGCGATCGGAACGTTCCGTCGGCGGCGGTTGTATCAACGCCGCCAGTGTGCTGGAGGGGGATGGACGGAAGTATTTCATTAAATTAAACAGGGCTTCCGGGCTGGAGATGTTTGCGGCGGAGGCGGCGGGTTTGCAAGAGCTTTCCAAGGCTCACGCCGTGCGCGTCCCGCGGCCCGTATGCTGGGGTGCAGCGGAGGGTTCCGCCTATCTTGCCATGGAATATCTGGAGCTGAGTGGCGGAGGCCGGGGCGGCCTGGAGTTGTTGGGGCAGCAGTTGGCGAAGATGCACCGCTTCGCCGGCGACAAATACGGCTGGCAGCGGGATAACACCATCGGTTCGACACCCCAAATCAATACCCCTTCCGACGACTGGGTAGCGTTCTGGCGCCGGCACCGGCTCGGCTTTCAGTTGGAATTCGCGGCCCAAAACGGTTACACCGGGCGTCTGCAGCACGGCGGTGCGCAATTGCTTGAAGAGGTTGGCGCTTTTTTTACCACCTACAAACCGTTGCCCTCCTTGCTGCACGGCGACCTGTGGTCAGGTAACTACGCGGTGAATTCCCAGAGCAATCCCGTCATCTTCGATCCGGCGGTCTACTACGGCGATCGCGAGGCGGACCTCGCCATGACGGAGCTGTTCGGTGGATTCGGTTCCCGTTTTTACGACGCCTACCGGGATGCCTATCCGCTCGATCCGGGATACCGGGTCCGCAAGACCCTGTATAACCTCTACCACATCATCAACCATGTGAACCTATTTGGCGGTGGCTACCTCGGGCAGGCGGAGCGGATGATCGGTTCGCTGTTAAGTGAAATCAGGTGAGCGGTGCTATAGGCCTTTCCTACAGCCTTTGAGAATCAACTTGGCAAGCTCCCTGATAAGTCTACTGATTGTCGCGCTCATGCTGGTGGGCCTCCCACTGCTTGGCGTCGGGCTCGCCGGACAACCGCTGGCGCCTTACCTTGAATTTCCACCCTTAACCCGCTCGGTCGCCCATGCGCCGTTTTCGTGGCCGGTATTCACGATCCTTACCGTGCTTGTGATCGCCGCCGTTACACCGTTTGTTATCAGGATCCTTCGCGCAAGCAAGCCCGCCGCATCGAAACCCGCTCGCAGCCGGCCGCTGCCTTGGTGGGGATGGCTTGGTTTGGCCCTTACTGCACTCGCATGGACCCTTGCCTGGACTCGCTTCAGCATGTTCGAAGCACTGCAGGAGTTTACCTTCACACCCGTTTGGCTGGGCTATATCTTGACAGTTAATGCGCTGACCTATATGCGCACCGGCCAGTGCATGTTGTTGAACAGGACCGGCTATTTTTTTTCGCTCTTTGCCTTAAGCGCTGCGTTTTGGTGGTTTTTTGAGTACCTGAATCGGTTTGTACAGAACTGGTACTACGTCGGTATCAGCGACTTCGGTCCGGGGAAATATTTTATTTTTGCCTCGCTCCCTTTTTCCACCGTCCTCCCCGCCGTTGTGGGGACCAAGGAGTGGTTGGCGGGATTTCCACGCCTCAGCGCCGGATTGGATCAGTGGGTCGCGATTCCGGTCCGGTATCCAAAGGCGGTCGCCGTGACGGTATTGGTCATTGCCGCCGCGGCCTTGACGGGAATCGGCATCTGGCCCGATTACGTGTTCTCGCTGCTCTGGGTGGCGCCTCTATTGGTGATCACGTCGCTTCAAGTAATCAATGGCAGAGCGACCATTTTCTCGGGGATCGGCCAGGGTGACTGGCGCTCGATCTGGCTGTTCGCCGTTGCCGCATTGGTGAGCGGGTTTTTCTGGGAGATGTGGAATTTCAAGAGCCTGGCAAAGTGGGAGTACGCGGTACCGTTCGTCCACCGTTTTCAGGTCTTCGAGATGCCGCTACTCGGCTATGCGGGATACCTGGCCTTTGGTCTGGAATGCGCGGTGGTCGCGGATCTTCTAGATAGAAAGCGGGAATCCGGCTGAGTATTGCGGATAATCAGGAAACATTATGCGCCGACCGAACGGATCGAACTTCGAATCTTGCGGTTCGAGAATAGGATTAGTGTCGCGCTTGAGTCCTGAGGCATGAAACCTGAAGTGCTAACCAGCGGTCAATTCCGGCCGTAACATCCAGGCCACGGCCCAATTACCCGCCTCTCCCCGCTCCAGGCAGACCATGCTGCCGGGCTGGTAATCTACGATAACCGGCTCGTCGTTGCCGGTGATGAGACGGCTGACGCACCTTGCCATAAAGGGGAGATGGCCGGCCACTAGCGTAACTTCTGACCAACCCGTAACTTTATGGACGAAGGGCTCCACCGGATCGAGTGGATTCAAACCCGCCATGGACTCGATCTTAATTCCCGGTGCCATGTCCGCCGCCAGGATCTCGGCGGTCTGCCCAGCCCGCGTCTTGCCGCTTTGGATCACCCGGCCGACCTGATGTCGACCGCCCAGGAAGGCGGCAAGCCTTTCAACATCCGCGCGGCCTTGCTTGCTCAAAGGGCGCTCGGGATCGACCTCTTTCGGTACCGCGTCACCATGTTGCACAAGATAAAGTTTCATGTTGCTGTTTCCTTTTCCTGAATTACATATCACTCCTCACTCGGCGTTAATAATAACGCCTTGTTTTTCATTAGGAAGCCGAAACGAAGTTACGGATTCACGTCTTTCTTAATCCACCTGGCTATTGCAGTCACGACTTGATCCTCCAGTCCCAGGAACCCGTGGTAGGTCATCGCCTCGCAGGGGTTGTAATCTTCCTCGCGTCCGCCTTTAAAACTGATGAGTTCCACCTTGCTCGCGAGTACTGCCGGAATACGCTTGCCGGAACCGGCACGGCTACTATATGCTCTTTGACCTGCATCAGCATTCTTTCTAAGTCTAATCACGCGGAGGGTTTGGGGGGATGGTCCAGTATACGACGGAGGATATTCGCAATATCGCCCTGGTCGGTCATTTCGGAGCGGGGAAGACCTCACTTGCCGAGGCCATGCTTCACAAGGCCGGTGCCATCAACGCCATGGGCAGCGTCGAGAAGGGCGGTACCGTCAGTGATTTCGACCCCCAGGAACAGCATCACAAGCATTCCCTCAGCGCCGCCGTTCTCTGCATGGACCACAACGGCAGGCATATCAACGTCATCGACACCCCCGGCTATCCGGACTTCCTCGGCCACGCCCTGAGTGTCCTGCCCGCCGTGGAGACCGCCGCCGTGGTCATCGACGCCCAGGCCGGCATCGAGATGATGACCCGCCGCATGATGGACTGGGCCACCGACCGCAACCTGTGCCGCATGATCATCGTCAACAAGATCGACGCCGACGGCGTCGACCTGCCCGGCCTGCTCGCGGCCATCCAGGAGAGCTTCGGCAAGGAATGCCTGGCCATCAACCTGCCCGCCCACGGACGCAAGGACGTGGTGGACTGTTTCTTCAACCCCTCCGGCGATTCCGACTTCTCGTCCGTGGCGGACGCCCACACCGCCCTGGTAGACCAGGTGGTCGAGGTGGACGAAAAACTGATGGAGCTGTACCTGGAGCAGGGAGACGTAGCCCCGGAACAGTTGCACGATCCTTTCGAAAAGGCCCTTCGGGAAGGCCACCTGGTGCCGGTCTGTTTCGTCTCCGCCCTCACCGGCGCCGGCATCAAGGAAGCGCTGGGCGTGATCGATAAACTGATGCCCAACCCCAAGGAAGGCAACCCGCCGCCGTTTATCAAGGGCGAGGGCGCCGAGGCCGAAGAGGTCCACGCCGATCCCGATCCCGGCAAGCACATCATCGCCCACGTCTTCAAAGTGACCTACGATCCCTTCGTCGGCAAACAGGCCATCTTTCGCATCCACCAGGGCACCATCAACAAAGACAGCAAGCTTTTTATCGGCGACGGCCGCAAGGCCTTCAAGGTGAGCCACCTGTTAAAGGTCCAGGGCGGCAAGAGCAAAGAGATCAGCGCCGGCATCCCCGGCGACATCTGCGCGGTCACCAAGGTCGACGATATCCATTACGACGCCGTGCTGCATGACTCCCACGACGAGGACCAGTTCCACCTGCGGCCCATAGACTTTCCCAAGCCCATGTTCGGCCTGGCGGTGAAGGCCAAGAGTCGGGGCGACGAGCAGAAGGTCTCCGACGCCCTGCACAAGCTGATGGCGGAAGACCCATGCTTCGTGGTCGAGCGCAGCGCCGCCAACGGCGAGACCGTCATGCGCGGCCTCGGCGAGCTGCACCTGCGCATGGCCCTGGAAAAGATGGCCGAGCGCCTCAACGCCGAGGTCGACACCCAGCCCCCCAGCATCCCCTACCGCGAAACCATCACCAAGAACGCCGAGGGCCACCATCGCCACAAGAAACAGACCGGCGGCGCCGGTCAGTTCGGCGAGGTGTTCCTGCGCATCGAAAAGCTCGAGCGCGACGCCGGTTTTGAGTTTGTGAGAAAAATCGTCGGCGGCGTTATCCCCGCCAGCTTCGTCCCCGCCGTGGAAAAAGGCGTCCGCCAGGTCATGGACTCCGGCACCATCGCCGGGTATCCCTTACAGGACGTGCGCGTCATCCTCTATGACGGCAAGTACCACAACGTCGATTCCAACGAGGTGTCCTTCGTCAGCGCCGGCAAGAAGGCCTTCATCGACGCCGTACAAAAGGCCAAACCCATCGTCTTGGAGCCCATTGTCAACATTGAGGTGACCGCCCCGAGCGACAACATGGGCGATATCACCGGCGACCTGTCCTCGCGCCGCGGCCGGATCAGCAACACCGACTCTCTTCCCGGCGGCATGCTCGCCATTGCCGCGCAGGTTCCCCTGGCCGAGATCACCGACTACCAGTCGCGCCTCAAGTCCATCACCGGTGGCGAGGGATCCTACTCCATGGAGTTCAGTCATTACGAACCCGCTCCATCAAACGTCCAGCAACAGCTCATTAGCAAAAACAAAAAGCGCGGCGCCGACGAGGAGTGATGCCCGTTCAACACGACGCATGGCGAAAACTCAACGCTGTTGCATCGGTTTCCTAGCGCTGCTGCTGTCAGCCGCCAGTCACGCCGCGCCGTGCGTGGAATCGCCCAATGAGAGGGATTTCCCCGCGATCGCGCTGCAAAAAATTGTCGGCGGGTTCAGGAACCCTGTGCACATCGCCCATGCCGGCGACGATAGCGGGCGGCTGTTTGTGGTCGAGCAGCATGGGATCATTCGCATTATTCAAAACGGCAAGGTATTAAACGAGCCGTTTCTGGATATACGCGAGAAGGTGGTGAGCGGCGGTGAAAAGGGACTTTTGAGCGTCGCCTTTCACCCCCGCTATCGGGAAAACGGTTATTTCTATGTGAACTACACTGGTCGCCATCGCCGCGGGCTGAGGACCGTTATCTCCCGCTTTCAACAATCGGCACCAAATCGCGCCGATCCCGCGAGTGAGGCGGTACTGTTAACGGTCGGTCAGCCGTACGGCAACCACAATGGCGGTCAGCTCACCTTCGGGCCGGATGGTTACCTCTACATCGGCATGGGCGACGGCGGTTGGGCCAATGACCCGCACGGCCACGGCCAGAACACCGCCACCCTGCTGGGCGCCCTGTTGCGGATTGACATTGATCGCACCGCAACCTCCAGCGCCTACGCGATCCCGGCGGACAACCCCTTTGCGGGAAAAAGCGGGTTTCGCGGTGAGATCTGGGCCTACGGCCTGCGTAATCCCTGGCGCTTTTCGTTCGACGCCCTCAACGGGCGTCTTTATCTCGCGGACGTCGGCCAAAACGACGTAGAAGAGATCGACGTGATTGAAAAAGGCGGCAACTACGGCTGGAATATCATGGAGGGAAACATCTGCACGCCGGGCGTCGGCCAACGCTGCGATTCATCAATTTTCAAGCCGCCTATTTTGACTTACCCTCATCCCGAAGGCTTTTCCATAACCGGCGGTTTTGTCTACCGGGGTAAGGCGGTGCCCGGGTTGTGCGGCGTGTATCTCTATGCGGACTATGTGACGAAACGTATCTGGGGGTTGCGATACGATGGCAAGCAGGTCATCGCCCATAGCGAATTGTTAAAGACGGTCCATCCCATAAGCAGCTTCGGCCGGGACCAGGACCTGGAATTGTATATTGCGGATCATAAAGCGGGGGAGATTCTGAAGGTCGTCAGTGCCGCCCGTTAGGCAGTCTTAACGAAAAAGAACGTAAGAGTCCCTAATTAAATGAACTCACACGTGGCCTAATCGAATCGCACGGAGACCGTCACCGGCCCATCCGGGCTAAGGCCATAGTAACGCGCCTGTATCGTGCTGTGCGGCTCCACCGGCAGCAGCTTTGTGAGCGTGCCGAGCGACAGTAGATCGCCCGGCCTCAACCGCTTGCCTTCCGCTTTTAATGAATCCTTGATCCAGAGCACGACGTTCAGCGGATGGCCAAGCAGGTTACGGCCGATACCATCGGCGAGCCTGTGTCCGCCGGCGTCGAGCATTTCCAGCCGGAAATTGGCCAAACGCTTTT
>FXBF010000154.1_pt1 | contig 21086 bp, 12 predicted proteins | sample 5335321 | NCBI WGS metagenome assembly FXBF01 (sample SAMEA103928391, study PRJEB20085) | sediment metagenome | isolation source: sediment
TGGTCAAGCCGAGCCCCGGGCGAAGACGAAGAGCGGGCTCGAAGAGGCGCGGAAGGGATTCCGCGCGTGCGGGCCAGGGGCAGGAAGCCCCTTGCCCGCACCCCCTGAGTCAAGCCCGCGGGCGAGGGGAGCCGCGATCTTTGCGGCCGCAGACCCAGGGCGTCCTTTCTTTTCGTCCATTTTCTTTGGACGAGCAAAGAAAATGGACTCGTCGTACGGGGGCGAAACCCCGTTAGTAAATATTCGCCGGTAGGCGACCAATGCGGAAGCGCTACAGCGGTGCCGTGGTGGTGGAGCTACCGTCCCAACACCTTAAACTGTATGCGGCGCCTGCAAGGTCCACACCCCGCCACCGCGCCCGGCGGTAGGCGGGGGCAGCAGCTGGCATCAGGTAAGCGTCAGGTTCTCCGCCAGGATCTTCGGCGTCAGGAAGATCAGGAGCTCGGTCTTATTATCGAGGCTGGCCTTGTTCTTGAACAACCACCCCAGCACCGGCACATTGCCGATCCACGGCACCTTGGTGACGTCTTGTTGCTTCTGGCGCTCGTAGATTCCACCGATCACCACGGTCTCACCGTTGTCGAGCAGAACCTGGGTACGGATCTCTTTGATATTGAGCAACCCGAGCACGGCGTCGGCGAAATTGTCCTTGGTAATGATCACGTCCAATAACACGCGATCGTCCGGCGTGATCTGCGGTGTCACCTCGAGCTTAAGCGTCGCGCGCTTCGTCACCACCGAACCCACGCCAAGGACGCTGGTGGTAAACACGCGCTCCTCGCCCTGCTCTATGGACGCCTTCTTCTGGTTCGCCGTGATCAGGCGCGGGCTCGATATGATCTTGCCCAGGCCCTCCGCCTCCAGCGCCGAAAGCTCCAGGCTGAGTAAGCCTCCCGTTCCGAGCTTGGCAATCGTCAAACCCAGCGATGCGGCAGAGGAAAAGGCACCAACACCGGAAGCGGGCAAGTTCACGTTCAAACCATCGGCCGTGAGCAAGCCGGTGCTATCCAGCGTGGAGCGCTGCGTTACCTGGATGTCGCTCGAGGTGCCGGTCGATTGCACGCCGAACTTCACGCCCAGGTTGCGGCTGAAAGATTCGGTTGCCTCTACAAGCCGGGTCTCGATCATCACCTGACGCACGGGCTGATCCAGCTGCGCGATCAGCGTGCGCACCTCGGCGATCTTTCCCGCCGTGTCCTGGATCAGGAGCGAGTTGGTGCGCGTGTCCACGGTGACCTGACCGCGCGGCGACAGCAGCGTGTTACTCTCGGCGGTGGCCACTTCTGCTTGTCCGGTGGCGGCGGGACCAAATACGGGGTGCTCGCCCGCAAGCTGTGCGGCCGTCGGCAGCGCCTTGATCGACTTGAGCAGGTTGGCGATGTCCTCTGCCTTGGCATAGTTAATTTGAATCAACTCGGAGGTTAGCGGCTCGAGATCGAGCACGACTTGGCTCGCCTCGAGCTGGGCCTTCTCCTTGGCGGCGACCTCGCCAGCTGGGGCGACTGTGATGACGTTACCCACCCGGCGCAGGGCCAGGTTCTTGCTGTTGATAATGAGGTCCAAAGCCTGATCCCATGGCACGTCTTTGAGACGCAACGTGAGGCTGCCCTTGACGCTGTCACTGACGACGAAGTTCAGGCCTGTGAAGTCCGCCAACACCTGTAACGCAGCGCGTACCTGGATATTCTGAAAGTTCAGCGATAGCTTCTCGCCGGAGTAGCCGAACTGATCAACCTGCCGCTCTTCTTCCTTCTCCAGGATCGGTTTCACGTTGACCGTGAAGATGTTGCCTGCCTGAAACGCGGATTGCTCAAAGCGCCCCTTCGGCGTTATGACCATGCGTGCGTTGCGCCCGCTTGGAAAACTGTCGATCGTTTGCACGGGGGTGGCGAAATCGACAACATCGAGCCGTCGCTGCAGGTCTGTCGGAATCGACGTGTTAAGGAAATCGATAAGGATCTGCCCGGCCTGCTGGTTTAGATCAACCCCCACCGCGGGATCCGAGAGCGTAATCCGGATGATGCCTTCACCCGCCGGGCCCCGACGGAAATCGATGTTGCGCACAGCGAACTTACCAGGCCTGGCCTGCGCGGCAAAAGTCGTCGTGCGTGGCTTTTGCGCGGGCGCGATAGCGCGCACCGGTGTATCCAGGATGATGGCGAACGTATTGTCCTTGGCGGTCGTGGTATAGGTGACCGGCCGCACAAGGCTAAGCACTACGCGCGTGCGGTCAGGGGCCTCGATCGTGGTCACGCTAAGCACCGCCCCTTCTTTGATCGGCAGCGATCTTTTTGGCAGATCCACCCGCGTGTTAGGAAAATCCAGCGCGATCCTCGCCGGATTGGTGATGCTGAAGGCCGTCGGTTTGGGCGGTGGTTGTGACATCTCCAGGGTGATCTGCACGCGGCTGCCAGGGAGTACGGCGTAGCGGATCTTCTTGATCACGTTCTTGCCGGAAGGTGCCTTGGCCACCGGGGCCGGCGTGGGCGCCGGTTCGGCGGCAGCCGCTGGCGCCGCCGTGGTGCGTGTCGGCCCGGTGCCCGGTTGCGCGACGACGCGATAACCGTAATCGGTTTGCGTCACCTCCAGGCGTCCGGGCTCGGTCAACAGCATATCTACGTTCACCGCCTTGGCGTTATCGGCCAGGTAGGGATACACACCCTTGACCTTCCCCCGTCGCTCGAGCTCCCCCGCTGACGGCCCCAGGGTAGTGTCAACAAACGTGAGCCGCAGGCGCTGGCCGCCCTCGAGCGAGCTGGTCGTAAAGGAGGCCGTCCCCTTGACGCGGATTTGCAACACCGCCTCTTCGTCATCACCCCACGCGAGCGAGCTGATTTCCCCCGCCATCGTGGCGGGTGATGCCAGTATTGCCGCTACGAACATAGTGGCGACCATGCCGTGCGCCGCCAGAGTACGCAAAACTGTGATACCTGCCGTTGTATTCGTTCTCATACTCTTGTCTCTCATTCCACAATCGCGATGTTGGCTTCGCGTTCAATCCAGTCCCCGAGCGGATTCTTGATGAGCTCGACCAACTTTGTCCGCTCCTCTGTGATCTTGGTGACCATACCGAAATTCTGTCCCATGCGATCGCCCACCTTGGACCGGTATACCGCTCCATCGGGTGCCTGGATCACGGCCCACGACTGGTTGCCGCGCGACAACGTGCCCACCATCTTCAGTGAATCAAGCGGATAGTCCTCGAGCGGTTCCTTGCGACGATTCATATCCGGCTGCGGTCCGCCGCTATTTTCCCCTGTCGGTTTCAGGTTAAACGGCGCGAACGGGTCGCTCAGGTTGCCGGCCGTATAGATGAAGGACTCGTTAGTCCTGATCTCCGGGAGCGGTTCCACGCGCGGCTTGCGGCCTTTGCGCTGCGCCTCGACCCACTGGCGCAAGTCGGCCGCGCCGTCGCCACTACAGCCACTAAGCAACAGTCCAAGCACGATGATAAGAATGGCCGGTCCAAGCCGCTTCATTTATCTTCTCCGTCTGCGTCTGCCTTTCTTCTTCTTCTTGTTCTTGCTGGCGATCTCGGCAATCTCGTCATCATCCAGGTAACGGTAAGTCTTGGCCTGAGCCGACATCAGCAGCTTGCCCCCGGACTTCTTCCCACCGGCGCCCGTAATCGCTATGTCGCCGAAGGTCACGATACGCGGTAGCGCCGCGACATCACTGACAAAGTTAGCGAGCTCATGATAGCCGCCTTTTACCTTGATGCTTATCGGCAACTCGGCATAAAACTCCTTCGGTTTTTCTTTCTGCGGTTTGAACAGCACAAACTCGAGCCCCTGGCCCAGCCCCGCCTGAGTAATATCGATGAGCAGATCCGGGACCTCGGTCGTGTCGGGTAACTGTCGCAACAGGCTGCCGAAAGTCTGCTCCATTTCTTCCATCTGCTGCTTGTAGGCAGGTAGGTTCACTGCTAACGCGACCTTGCTACTGTAAGTCTCTTTGAGCTGGACCTCGCGTTTTTGTGCGACGTCGAGATCCTCCAGCTCACCGCGCACAACGAACCAGAATCCAGCCGCAAGGATCAGGATGCCGACCACAACGATGCCGCCGATCTTGACCGGCAGCGGCCAGCTCGAGATGTTATTAAGATCGATATTTCTTAAATCATCTAAGTTCATGAGCCGGTTTTCCGCGATTTTTTCGCTTTAACGGACCCGCCTGATCTCCCGGGCTTCTCTTGTTTCTCGACCCTGGCACTCTCTTTCACTTTGAGCGAAAACGTGCTTACGCGATCATTGCCGCGCGCCTTAACATTAATGACGTCGAGGTTGGGGTCGGTGAACCAATCCGAGGAGTCGAGGTTGCGCATGAGTGCCGATACGCGCGCATTCGACTGGGCGACACCCTTGATGGCGATGTTCTTGCCTTTCTGCTTGACGGACGTGAAATAAACGCCCTCCGGCAGCTTTCGCACCAGGTCGTCAAAAACATGCACGACCTGCGTGCGGTCACCCTGCAGCTCGTAGATGACGTTCATACGCGCGATCAGCGCAGCGCGCTGTTTCTTTAGGTCGCGGATCGCCTTGATTTCCTTTTCCAGCTTCGCGATCTCCTGCTGCAGAAAGTTATTACGCCTGTTCTGGTTGTCGGTTAGGCCGGTGACGTGCAGATGGGCATAAAACACGAACAGCGCCATCAGTATCCACGCGCCGATCGACAGCGTGAGCAGCTGGCGGTCCTGCTCCTTGCGGCGCATCTCGCGCCAGGGGAGCAGATTCAGCCGCGTGCTCATTGCTCGAAACCCCGCATCGCCAGCCCGCAGCTGATCATGAGCGAAGGTGCGTCGCTTGCGAGCATCTGCGGCTTGATGCGCGACGCCAGCGACATGCTCGCAAACGGATTGGCGACCATGGCCGGCACACCGATGCGCGCCGCCACCATCTCATCGATACCTGGAATCTGCGCACAACCGCCTGCAAGCAGCAACTGGTCCACACTGTTGAACGGGCTCGACGAGTAGAAGAACTGAAGCGCGCGCATGGTCTCCTGGCACATGGCCTCCATAAAAGGCCTCAGCACATCGGTCTGGTAGTTGTCGGGCAACCCGCCCTGCTTCTTCGCCAGACCGGCCTCTTCGTAGGACAGGCCATAACGTCGCTGAATCTCCTCGGTAAGCTGGCGTCCGCCAAAGGTGTGATCCCGGCTGTAAACCGAGTGGTTATTATGGATAACATTAATATTAGTGGTGGTGGCGCCGATATCCAGGATCGCGACGGTCTTCTCCAGGCCGCCGCCGGGCATGTGCTCGGCGATGAGCCCGTAGGCGCTTTCCATCGCATAGGTTTCGATGTCCACCACTGCCGGCGTCAGTCCGGGCATCTGAATGACGGCGACGTAATCATCGACGATCTCTTTGCGACAGGCCGCCATCAGCACCTCCATCTCGTCGACATTGTCCTCGGACGCGCCGAGGACCTGGTAGTCCATGTTTACCTCGTCAAGCGGATAGGGTATGTAGTGGTCGGCCTCCATCTCGATCTGGGTTTGCAGCTCCGAATCGGAGAGATTTGCCGGCATCTTGATCGTCTTGGTGATCACGTGGGTACCCGCCACGGCGACCGCCGCGTGCTTGCAGCGTGTGCCCGATCGCTTCACCGCGCGCTCGACGGCCTGGGCCACCTGCCCCACCTCCGTGATGGCGTGCTCAACCACCGAGTTTTGCGGCAGCGGCTCTACGGCATAGCGCTCGACGCGAATATGGTCGTCGGCCTTGCTCAGCTCCAGTACCTTGCAGGCCGACGAGCTGACGTCTATGCCAATCATAGATTGCTTGCTTTTGCTGAACAGTTTCCCCAGCATAATTTTCTATTCTGCTTGTTAAATCAATGCCTTATATGATATAGGTACAAATAAGGGTGAAGTACTACTCCCAAATATAGACCATCACGAACGGAAGTGACAAATACGCCTTTGGCGCCAAGGGTTTTCGCTTTATACTTTATGGGCTCACGGTTGCCGCCGTCTCAGCCGGCTCGATTTTTGCTCATCCATGCAAGTCAATAACCACTCCGACCCCACGGCCAGCAGGCGCGCCGGCTCGCGCCGTCGCTGGCCATGGCGAATCCTGCTGGTTACGGTGCTCGGGCTGTTCATCAGCGGGGCCGTGGTGCTCGCCGTCGGCGTCACACTGCTGACCCCCAAGCTGCCTTCGGTGCTGTCGCTGTCCGAAGAGCGGCTCAAGGTACCCATGCGCGTATACTCGGTCGAGGGCAAGCTGATCGCCGAGTTCGGCGAAGAGAAGCGCATATTACTGAAGGGCGATGACGTTCCCGACGGCCTCGTGAAGGCGATCCTCGCCGCCGAGGACGATAGTTTCTATAACCACTATGGGGTGGATTTTCTCGGGATCGCGCGCGCCATGTGGGCCAATCTTCGCAGCGGATCGGCGCGCCAGGGGGCGAGCACTATTACCATGCAGGTGGCGCGGAATTTTTTCCTGAGCCCCGAGAAAACCTACACGCGTAAGATCAAAGAGATCTTGCTCGCCCTCAAGATCGAGCGCCAGCTCACCAAGAACCAGATCCTGGAACTCTATCTTAATAAGATCTTTCTCGGCAACCGTGCCTACGGCTTTGGCGCCGCCGCCCAGGTCTACTACGGCAAACGCCCCGATGCGCTGACGCTGCCGGAGGTCGCGATGCTGGCAGGGCTGCCCAAGGCCCCGTCCAGAAACAATCCGTTGAGTAACCCCGAGCGCGCGATGGCACGACGCAACTACGTGCTCCAGCGCATGCTCGAGCTCGACTTCATCGATCGAGCGACCTTCGAGGAGGCGCTGGCGGCGCCGTTGACTGCCAGCAAACACGCCCTGAAATTCGATGTCGAGGCACCATACATAGCTGAAATGGTGCGCCAGTACATGGTCGATAAGTACGACAAAGAGAGCTATGAGGGGGGTTTCCACGTCTATACCACCATCCGGGCGGAGTACCAGCGGGCGGCTAACGAAGCGTTGCGCAAAGGCTTGCGCACCTACGAACGCCGACACGGCTACCGGGGTCCGGCGGCGCAAGTCGATATCAGTGGCGTGGATCTCGACCAGAACTACCTCGACGAGGTGCTGCGGCGCTACCGCGCGGTCGGCGACGCACTGGTTGGAATCGTCATGTCGCTGGACGAGAGAAGCGCGACGGTCTACACGCAAGATGGCTACGTCGTCGAGATCGGCTGGGATGGCCTGTCCTGGGCCCGCAAATACATTGACGAGGGCGCGCGCGGACCGGCCCCGAAGAAGGCGGCGGACGTGCTGACGCCGGGAGATGTCATCTATCTGACCTATGTAGAGCCGAAACCCGCTAAGCGGCAGACAAAGGATAAAGACACCAAGGAAGAGAAAGACCAGAGCGGTAACTGGGCATTGACCCAGGTGCCGCAAGTGGCGGGGGCGTTGGTTTCGCTGCGCCCCAGCGATGGCGCCATCCTTGCCCTGACCGGCTGGTTCGACTTTTACCAGAGCAAGTTCAATCGCGTTACGCAGGCGGAACGCCAACCGGGATCGAACTTAAAGCCTTTCATCTACTCCGCCGCGCTGGAAAAAGGCTTCACCACTGCCACTCCCGTGAGCGGCGCACCGATCGTAATCGAAGATCGCGAGGGCATCGAGGATACCTGGCGGCCACAGAACTACAGCCGCAGGGTGTTCGGGCCGACACCGTTGCGCAAGGCGCTGACACTGTCATTGAATCTCGTGTCGGTACGGCTGCTACGGGCAATCGGACCGGCGTACGCCGTACAGTATCTTGAACGTTTTGGCTTTGACCGAGCCGATCTGCCGCGCAATCTGTCACTGGCGCTCGGCAATGCGTCGGCGACACCGTTGCAAATGGCGACGGCCTTCGCCGTGTTCGCAAACGGCGGTTACAAGATCGAGCCCTACTTCATCACACGCATCGAGGACGCCGAGGGCAACATACTCAGGCAGGCCGATCCGCTTGTGATTTGCAACGACTGCGCGGACACGCCGGAGTCGCCCGCACAGCCCCCGGCGGATACCGCGGTAGCGGAATCTGCGAATCCTGTTGCCCCCCTGCTGGTTAGACTCGCCCAAGGTGCCAGCGCCAATGATGCACCGACGTTCAAGCCCCGCTATGCGCCGCGCGTCATCAGTAAGGAAAACGCGTTTATCATGACCAGCGTCATGAAGGATGTCATCGCCCGCGGGACCGGCAGGCGTGCGCTCGCCCTTGGTCGTGCCGACCTTGCCGGCAAGACCGGCACGACCGATGAGTATCGCGATGCGTGGTTTTCTGGTTTTACGCAGGATATTGTCACGACCGCCTGGATCGGTTTCGACCAGCCCATGTCGTTGGGGCCCGGTGAAGCCGGCGCACGCGCTGCGCTACCGATCTGGATCGACTACATGGCGACTGCGCTAAAAGACCTGCCGGAGAAACCCTTGGCGGTGCCATCGGGAGTGGTCGCGCTGAGCGTGGATCGCGATACCGGCGAGCCGCTGGACCCTGAGGATCCCAGGGCGATCCTCGAATACTTCATCGAGGGCACCGAGCCCGCCACCTTTATGGCGGACGAAGACGGTGTGGAGATTACGCCGGCACCGCCCCCGGTCGATGAAGAGATCCCCAAAGAGCTTTTCTGATGCCGAGTAAAACCCCGTTGGCGCGCGCGGGTAAGTCGAATTCACGCGCGGAGGCACAGGTCCGCCAGCGCGTCAGTGTCGAGGCCGCGCGCATTATGTACGAAGAAGGGGTGCGCGACTTCCAGACTGCAAAAAGAAAGGCCGCCGGTCGCTTGAGCGTCGCCAACGGCAAGAACTTGCCGACCAACCAGGAAGTGGAATCGGCGCTGCTCGAGTACCTGCGGCTGTTCCATGCCGATCAATTGTCGCTTACGCTGCAGCGGCTCAGGGCGGTCGCCGTTGAGGCCATGCGGTTTTTCGCGGTGTTCGAGCCGCGCCTTGTGGGCCCGGTCTTGAGCGGCATCGTTACAACCGAGACTGCAGTTCAGCTGCACGTCCGCGCCGACACTGCAGAGGAGGTCGGGCTGTTGCTGCAAGAACACAATATCCCCTATGAGGAAACCGACCGACGCATTCGCTACGGTGGCGAGCGCTACGATACGCGCCCGGTCTATCGCTTCAGCGCCGACTCGATCGCCATCGAGGTATACGTCTTCAACCCGCAGAGCGCACGCGAACCGCCGCTGAGCCCGGTGGACGGAAAACCGATGAAGCGCGCAACGATACGCGAACTCGAGGCGATGACCGCTGCGCTGCGCGACTCACCTGAGGTGCCGCTCGGCCAAGGCATGAAACACCCATAGAGACGCGGCCCGAGAGGATGCTGAAAACAGTTTTTCAGCGGCCTGCTAACTAAACCTGCCTGCAGCTGCTCGATCATCTGCTGGGCATCGGCCGCCAGTGGATGCGACGGATAGCTACGAGCGAACGTGCGCAACGCTTTGACCCCCTGTTGCTCGTTGCCCAGCTCGATATACAGCAGGCCCAGCGCGAACTGCGCGTGCGGGCTCAAGTCGCTGTCGGGATAGGCCGCCGCAAACGCGCTGAATGCCTTCGCCGCCGCCTGCAGCCGTCCGCCATCGGCCAGCTCGATGGCCGCGTAGAACGCCTCGACCTGCTCGACGTATGACGGGTCCGCGGTCCTGTCCCCCTTCCAGTAGGGTTGTAGCTGGCTGCCGGTGCTCTCCGCACCGCGCACGCCCGCTATCTGGGTGCGCTTTGTGGCGGCCTGGCGCATCCCTGGCTTGGGCACATAGGCACGCAGCTTTGCCCACAACCGGCTGAATACGCGCTTGACGCTGAGCCCCTCGTCAACCTTGCGGATCTCCACACCCGCCGGCGACTGGCTGTCCTGGGCGGCTGCCGGCAGCATCAGCGAAAAAAGCAGTCCAACACTCGATAACAATACCAGCTTCATCTCGATACTCTCGGTGTTTCCACCGCCGCGCGCGTGGCGTCAGTGCTTGAGCAGCGTGGCCAGCGCTGCGTATTTTTGCTCGAGCGTGCGGTCCAGCGCCACCGCCTGATCGTGCTTGGCTACCGCCTCCTCGAGATTTCCGAGCTTGTAATAGGCCAGTGCAAGATTGATTTTTATGCCGCCGTCCTCGGGGTCGAGTTCCTCTGCGCGGCGATAGGCGCTCACCGCTCGCTCGTATTCGTCCTGGACGTAGTGAATGTTGCCGCGGTTGTTGTACGCCGCGCTGTTACCGGGGTTGGCCTGCAAGATACGATCAAGCTCATTGATCGATAGATCGTACAGACCGCTCTTGGCAAATATGATCGCGATCTGCATGCGCGCATCCTCATCATCAGGGCTTCCACGCAAAACCGCCCGGTACAGCTCGATAAAGCGGTCAACGCTCTTGCGCACGAGCAGGGCTCGCTCGCGCTCGATAAGACTCGTGACCCGACTACCAGCCGGCGGGCTGAGGCTGTACGTGGCCGGCGCCAACGTTACGGGGCGAAAGCTTTTCCAGGCAGCCTGTATCGGCACAACGTTCAAGCTGTTTTCTTTTTCCGCTTTTCGGTACTTTCTTGCCCCCTCGGCCCATGCCTCTGAGAACGTCGTAGCAATCATGGTCGCCTCCAGGGGAATCCATACCTCGCCGTTGCGCACGACCATCAACCCCTCCTGCAGACTGACAAACCCCTTGTCCTTCGCTGGCAACCCGGTATTGAACATCAGAAACAGGTGGCCGGGGATCTCCACCATAGCGGTTTCAATTCCAAGGTTCTGCAGCCCTGCGCTCAGTAACACCGACAAATCATCGCAATCACCGGCCTTGACCTTCAGTGTCTCGCGCGGGAATTGCACGTAGTCGACCTGGTCCTTCGTTACCTCAGGGAAGGGGTTAATGGGGTCAAGCGCATAGGTGACGCCGTACGCCGACAGTACGTTGAACCAGGTCATGGCGGAGACAACGTTGTCATTCAGCGGTCCCTGGTCTGGACGGTAGCTGTTGATCGCCTGGCGCACGAAATCTCTGAGCGTGTCATCCTTGGGCGTGACGAATGAGCCCACCATCTCCGAGTTGCGCCAGACGATGGCGTTCTTTCCGTATATGGTCATCGGCTGCGTAAGGCTGACCGAGTCCTGTTGTCCAGCGCGGTAATACTTGAGCTTCACCTCCACCTGAATTCCCGTGTCCTCGTCGATATTGAGGATCTTGTTATTGAAAGAAGCCAGTAACGCCAACTCCTTGGTCGCGCCCGCCTTGAGCACCGGAATCGCGCTTGTCCTCGAAAAATCCATGTACTCCTTGATCTGGAACGTGAGCGTCAAATCCTTGTAATCGGTATTTCCGACATTGGCGACCTTGACGGAACCGACCGGTTCGTTCGCGTATCGCTTGTATGCCGCGGAGAAGACCCGGTTCAACCTGAGATCCTGCAATACGATCATCGGCGCATCGGGATCGAACTCGAGCGACTTCTTCTTCTGCGCATACGCGAGATTCAGCTGCAACTTGTTCTCCTCGCTGTCGTCGCGCTCGACGGCAGCGGTAAGCGCAGTGATTGCCTTGTCGTACAGACGTCGCTTCAGGTACAGCTGGCCGAGCAAGCCGTGTGGAACGGCATTCGTGGAATCGGCCAGTGTCGCCTTCTCCAGGTGCTGCTGTGCCAGATTGAACATGTTGCTCTGCAGGTAGAGATTGCCGAGCTTGATCTCGATCTCGGGCGATACCGGTTCGCGCGCAAGCGCTTTTTTCAAATACTCGATCGCCTCGCCATCTTTGCCTTGCTGGCGTGCGATGTCCGCCAGCAACACCAGCGCCGCCGCCTTGCCGGGCGACAGTCGCACCGCCTCCCGCGCCTGTTCGCTCGCATCGCGGAAACGCTCTAACAGCAACAGGCTGACGGCATAGCGATAACGCGACTCGTAGTGCCTGGGATCGAGTCGCACGGCCGCAGCAAAGTCGCGGGCCGCCCGCTTGTGGTCCTGGCCATCCTGCTCCAGCGTGGCCAGGCGGAAGCGCGCCTGAAAAGAGCCTGGCTCGGCCTTCACGGCCTGGCGTGCCGCCGAACCCGCCATCGACGCATCGTCGAGCGCCAGGTAGGCGTCGGCCAGTGCAAGCCACGCCGCGCCGTTGCCCGGATCCTTCTTGGTCGCCCTGGTCAACGACAACACCGCCTCCTGTGGGCGGCCGTCGGCCAACGCCAGCACACCGAGCAAGTAGCTGCCGGACGCCTGTTGCTCGGGGACCCCGGCCATGGCAAGCGCAATCGAGCGCGCCTGGTCGTACTGGCCCAAGGCGATGTGGCTTCGCGCCGCGCCGAGCCGCACCCCGGCGTCAAGCCGGTCGAGCGCGAACGCCTGCTCGAAGCGTGCGAGCGCCTGCTCGTGGCGGCCGAGGCCCTGATAAGCGAGTCCCGCCTGCACCCACACGGAGGGGTCATCGGCTGACGCTTTCAGCGCCTGCTCGATCTGCGCAAGCCCCTTGTCAACCGCGCCGAACTTCAGGTAGGCCTGCCCCAGCAGCATGTGCGTGGACGTTTCCGTCGGGTCGAGCGCTACCGATTGCTGCAGACAGTCGATCGCGCCAGCGTAGTCCCCCAGCCTGAGCGCGATCTTGCCGCACCACAGGTAGGTCGAGGCATCGGCGCGGCCTGCGGCCATAGCCTTATCGACCGCTGCGCGTGCAGAGAGGAACTGTTGCGATCCGAACAGCGACTCGGCCTCGCGATTGCCCGCAGTCACCTCGAAACCAGGTATCCGTGCGAGTGCGGTGAACCGCTGGATCGCCTGGTCATACTTCTCCTGACCAACCAAGCTCAGGCCCAGATACTCCAGGGCCTCGCCATGCTGCGGATTCTTTTCGTAGAGCTCCGCGAACAGCGCGGAGGCGCGGGCATACTTCTTTTCTTTATACAACCGATAGGCGCCCTGGAACCGGTCGGGCGCGCCCTGCGACAGTGGCCCTTCCACCCCGAAACTGCTCACAGCAGCTACGCGATAGTAGGCGTAGCGTCGACCCTTGGCATACGCGATCGTTGTCGTACTCTCGGTGGTGTCGGCAATTTTGTCATAGCGCCCGTCTCGCTCGCTGGCTGCATAGGCCGCATAGCGTTCGACAAAGCTGTCCGTTGCTGGCTGCCAGCGCAGCGTGGTTTTGTCGACACCGCCGCTGACGACCAGGCCGGTCACCTTGGCCGGCACCTGAAGATAATCGAACTCCTGCAACGCCTGGCGCTCTTTGTCGTAGACACTGATGTTCGCCGTTTTCGACCTAGGCGCCGCCAGTGTCGTCGGGCCGGAAAAGCCTGCCGGCTGCTTGCCATACGAACCAAAAGAGAACACCCGCTCCTTACCCTCGTAGATGTGCACCGTTTGCTGATTGCTGGCGGTGGAGGCCAGAACATAGAGCCTGTCATCGCGGTCCAATGCCATGGCCGTGAACAGCTTATAGCGCTGCGGCGAGCGCTCGCCCTCGCCTAGCTCGTAGAGCAGCTTCTTGTCCGGGGAAAACACGCGAACCCGGCCGAACCCGTTGTCGGCCACATAGATATTGCCCGTGGAGTCGACGACTATCGGGCCGGGGTCGCTAATGATCTGCTGTTCCTCGCGGCCATTGGCGAGCTTGTCGAGAAAGACACCGTCGCGAGAGAAGATCTGCACGCGCCTGCCGGTGTCAGCGACATAGATCTTGTCACGCAGATAGATGCCGGTAATTTTCTTGAACCGTCCGTCCTTGGAGCCGCCCCGGCCGAATGCGAAGCGCGCCTCGCCGTCGCGCGAGTAGACCTTGAGCTGCTTACCGTCGACGATGACGATGTCTTTATCATCCATGGCCGCGAGCGACGGTTGCTGGAACGGTCCGGTAAACGTGCCGGCGACGGTTCCGGACGTGGCCAGCCGCACGACGCTGCGCTTCTCCCTGCTGAGACACAAGATCGAATCAGCCGACATCGGATAGGCCTTGTCGCAAGCGGCCTTATACGTCCTGCCCAGCCTGACGGAAGGCAGGCGCACGCCCTCCGTCGCCCGGGGCTCACCGGCACGCGTGATCGCATAGATCTCGATTTTCTTGTTGCGCGCGTCGGCGACGACAAGCTGGCGCGCGGGCGCGACCGCCAATGCGGTGACCATGCGGAACTGCCCGCGGCCCTTGCCCTTGCTGCCAAAGGCGCTGGCGACTCTTCCCGTCCGCCACTCGAGCTGGATGATCTTCGCGTTACCCTGATCCGCAACAAACACCTCGCCGTTAGCGCTGACCGCCATCGCCGTCAGACGTACGGGCTTGCGCGACTGGCGACCGAGACTTTCGGCATTGATTCGTTTGAGCAGCTCACCGGTGTGTGAGTAAACGGAGACACGGCCATTAACCTCACTGTCGAGGACATAGACGTTCTCGCTGGCATCGACCGCGACATGGGTGGGCCGCCTCAGGTTGGTGTTGCCGTCTGCATCGCGGTTTCCAAAGCTGAACAGGAAGATCCCGTCGCGGCTGTACACAGAGATGCGGTTGTTACCGGTGTCGGCCACGTAGAGTCTGCGGTCCGTCGAGTAAGCCGCCGCATGCGGTGAGCTGAGCTGGCCATCGTCGCTGCCGCCCTCGCCTATGGCGTATCGCAGCTTGCCGGCCTTGTCGATCACCGCCACGCTCCCGTCGCCGGGGCTGGCGACGACCATGGCGGCGTCGCCCATAGGGGCAAGCCCACCGAGTTCGGTGGAGCGGAAGGGCGCGTCCTTGCCGGCGAGGTTGGTCGAACGGACAGCGGTTGCACCGAGATTGACGAGCATGCCGGATTTACCGTCCGTCAGACGGATTACGCCCTCGGCGTCGACGAGCATACCCGCGACCTGGGAAAAACGGATGGTGTCCCCGCTGCCGGCGGGGATCGTTCTAGAGAACCTGAACTCGGCGGCCGCGGCGGGAGCCGGGGCGAGGGCGCTCGCAACCAACGACGCAATCAGCGCGCTGGCGACCCCCGAGGTTACAGAACGGGCGCGCCGGCACCTATAATGGAGGCTAGCTGGTGCAAAGTTCGTTCTCATACAATGCCCCCAGGCTCAATGGCAACAGTGTGAGGCGAGTTGCCCTCGACCGCATCGCGCGATCCATGCCCTATACCAGAAAAATCGGCTTCATTCTCGGAGGTGTCGGTTTAAGCATCCTCCTAATGTTCCTGCGGGGCAACCAGTTGCTCGATACCGTGGAGCTCAAGACCTATGACATGCGGCTGGCCGCCCAAGGGACGCGACTCCCGTCCGACGACGTCTTGATCGCCGCCATCGATGAGAGAAGCCTCGCCAGCCTGGGGCGTTGGCCGTGGAGCCGGGCGGTGCTGGCCGACCTCATCGGAAAACTCGACGCCCTCGGTGCGCGGGTCATCGCGTTGGACGCCTTTTTCCCGGAGTCAGAAAACCAGGCGCTGTTGCGTCGAATCGAAAAGCTGGAGTTGGAGCAGAATGTCAGCGGCGACGGCAGCCCGTTTGCGTCCCTGAAGCAGGCGCTGGCCGCAGACGCCGCGCTCGGCCAGGCGATCGCCGATAGCGGCAAGGTCGTGCTCAGCATGGTCTTCCTGATGTCCGAGCAAGAGGCGCGCCAGCGGCCGCCCGGTGAGTCGGACGAGGCCTTCGCGGACGTCAAAGACCAGGCGGTTCGGGCCTTCCAGGTGAGCGGCGAGGCCGGCCTGGACTTCCCCATGGTGGAGCCCGCAGGCCTCGTGGCGAACTTGCCGCAGATACGATCCAGCGCCAAATATACCGGGCACATCAACAGCATTCCGGACACGGACGGCACCCTGCGCTGGGCACCGTTGGTGATTCGCTACAAGGGTCTGTTCTTCCCGTCGGCCGACGTGCAGGCCGTGCGCGCCTACCTCGGGGCGAAGGACATCGCCCTGCACACCACCGACTACGGCATCACGGGGCTGCAGATCGGCGACCGCCTTATCAATACCGATGAGTCTGGTCGCGCCCTGATCCATTACTACGGCCCGGAGCAAACTATCCCGACGCTGTCTATCTCCGATCTGATGAGCGGCAAGGTCCCCGCCGAAAAGGTCAAGGGCAAGATCGTGCTGATCGGGGCCACCGCTGAGGGTATCGGCGACATTCGAGTGACCCCGTACGGACCCACCTACCCCGGCGTGGAGATACGCGCGACCACGATACAAAACATCGTAAACAACGATTTTATCAACCGCCCAGGCTGGATGCTCGCCATCGACGTACTCGTTATTCTCACGTTCACCGCGCTGCTGGCCTTTGCGCTACCGCGCATGGGTATGTGGAGCGGCGCCGGTTTCATACTGGCACTGCTGGCAATATATGTAGGCGCCGCCGTTATCGTGTTTCGCGTGAACCTCGTCTGGTTGAATGTCGTTTATCCCGCTGTGCTCGTCTTGGCGATGTTCGTTTCCTCGACCATCGCCAAGTACCTCGGTGCCGAGACCGGTAAACGACAGATCAAGTCAGCGTTCCAGCACTACGTACCGCCAGCGGTGGTCGATGAGATCATCGATAACGTCGAGCGTCTGAGGTTGGGCGGGGAAAAGCGAGTGCTCACAGTGCTGTTTTCCGACATCCGCGGGTTCACCTCGGTCGCCCAGTCGTTGGCTCCTGAGGAGCTGGTGCGCCTGTTGAACGTCTACCTTACACAGATGACCGAGAAGGTCTTCCAGTACGACGGCCTGCTGGACAAGTATATCGGGGATGCAATCATGGCGGTTTACGGCGCGCCGATTCGTCGTGATGATCATGCCATCCTCGCGTGCCACACTGCGCTGGATATGCTCGACGAGCTGCGCAACCTGCAAAACGGTTGGCAGAAGCAAGGACTGCCGCTGCTGGATATCGGCATCGGAATCAACACCGGCCCCATGATCGTCGGCAACATGGGCTCCGAGAGTCGATTTGATTACACCGTCATCGGCGATGCCGTGAACCTGGGGTCGCGGATTGAGGCCCTAAACAAAACCTATGGCACCCACATTCTCATAACCGAGTTTACATACGAGCAGGTACGTGATGAGTTCGAGTACATTCGCGAGGTCGACGTCACCCGCGTGCGCGGAAGAACCGAGCCCGTGAAGCTCTACGAGCTCATGCACGTGGACGGCTACGCGTCCATGGACTGGCTGGCAGACTATCAACGCGCCTACGAGCTCGTGCGCCGCAACGAGCGCGGCCAGGCGAATGCGATCTTCGAGCACCTGCGCGAGAGCGTGAATGACCCGGTTAGCAGCTACTATCTTCGCGGCAGCGACGCGTCGATGCCCCGGGGCCAGTAGATCTTGGCGGCCGGGTTGGCGCTTTGAATCACGCCACCGGCTCTGTAGAATCGGCACCCCTTTTACGTCCGCTCCACCCTGGAATCCGACGAGGCGGTGAAAGAGCATCTGCGTAAACTGCTTGCCGAGGCCGTAGGCGCGCTGCAACGCGAGGGCGTGTTGCCGGCAGGTCAAGGAGTAGCGATCAGCATCGAGCGCCCGCGTCACGAGGGGCACGGTGATTTCGCCAGCAACGTGGCGCTGGCGCTTGCCGCAAAGGCTCGCGCGCGGCCGCGCGATATCGCCCAAGGCATCGTCGAGCACCTGCCCGCAAGCGAGCTGGTCGAGAACGTGGCTATCGCCGGCCCCGGGTTCATCAACTTTGTCCTCAGCGCCACCGCCTTCCACACCGTGGTGCGCGAGATCCTGGAGGCCGGCGCGCGTTACGGGCGCAGCCACCTCGGCGGCGGGCGCGCGATTCAGGTCGAGTTCGTCTCGGCCAACCCCACCGGGCCATTGCACGTCGGGCACGGGCGCGGTGCGGCCTACGGCGCGACGGTGGCAGACCTGCTGGAGGCGATGGGATTCAAGGTGCACCGCGAGTATTACGTAAATGACGCCGGTCGTCAGATGGACATCCTCGCCACCAGCGTGTGGCTGCGCTGCCTCGAACTCGGCGGTGAGGAGGTCCGCTTTCCCACGAGCGGTTACGCAGGGGACTACGTCTATGACATCGCCGCTGATCTCCACCGCGAGCACGGTGGCGCGTTACTGCGTGCGGCCTCGGAGGTCTTGCGTCACGTACGCGCTGATGCGCCCGACGGTGACGGCGAGATCCACATCGACGCATTGATCGCGCGCGCCAAGGCGTTGCTCGGCGAGACGCTGTATCGTCTGATCTATGACCGCGCGCTAGACACCCTGCTCGCGGATATTCGCCGCGACCTCGAGGAGTTCGGTGTGGTCTACGACCTGTGGTTCTCCGAGCGCTCGCTTGCCGACAGTGGCGCGGTGGATCGCGCTATCGAACGCCTGCGCGGCTCGGGGCACGTCTACGACAAGAACGGCGCGCTGTGGTTTCGTTCCACCGATTATGGCGACGAAAAGGATCGTGTGGTCGTGCGCGAGAACGGCCAGACCACCTACTTCGCATCGGACATCGCCTATCATATGGACAAGCTCGAGCGTGGGTTTGAGCAGGTGATCGATGTATGGGGCGCTGACCACCATGGCTACGTGCCGCGCGTAAAGGCAGCGCTCGCGGCCATTGGCGACGACGCCTCGAAGCTACATGTCTTGCTGGTACAGTTCGCCACACTTTATCGCGGCGGTGAGAGGGTGCAGATGTCTACGCGCAGCGGCGAGTTCGTCACGCTGCGGGAGCTCTACCGTGAGGTCGGTAAAGATGCGGCACGTTTTTTTTACGTCATGCGCAAGTGCGAGCAGCACATGGACTTCGATATCGATCTGGCCAAATCACAGACCGCTGACAATCCGGTCTACTACGTACAATATGCGCACGCGCGTGTGTGTAGCGTGTTTGGCCAATTGCGCGAGCGCGGCCTGACCCACGACCGCGAAAACGGTGCCGCCCATGTCGAGCTGCTCGTGGAGGCGCACGAGCAGGCACTGCTCGCGACGCTGTCGCGCTACTCGGAGGTCGTGGAGTCAGCGGCGCTAACCTACGAGCCGCATCAGTTGTGTCACTACCTGCGCGAGCTCGCAAATGACTTCCATACCTACTACAACGCCCACACCTTTCTGGTCGACTCGGCGGACCTACGTGATGCGCGCCTGAACCTCATTGACGCGACCCGTCAAGTGATTGCCAACGGCCTGGGCCTGCTGGCAGTAACGGCGCCACAGAGCATGTGAGCGTGGGCCGCAAGAAGCGAAAAACGGCGCCAAAGCGGCGTCGCAAGACCAAGAAGCTGCCGAGCTGGGCGCTTATGGTGCTTGGGCTGGCCGCCGGCATCGTGTTGACCTCGCTGGTCGTGCTTTTCGCTTACCGCGGCACATCGCCCGGAAGTGGACTGGGAACTCTCATCAATCGCGCACAAAAATCGGTGGACCGCGACGGCACGAAGAACGCGCCCGCTAGCGCGCCCGCCCGAACGCGCGCACCCAAGTTTGACTTCTACACGATCTTGCCGGAGATCGAGACCGTGTTGCCGGAGCCGGCTCGACAGAAAAAACCAGCGAAGCTAGCGGTCCCGGATACGAATGTGAGCTACATCCTGCAGGCAGCATCGTTCGCCCGCTTCGAGGATGCCGACCGCCTTAAGGCCAGGCTCGCGTTGAACGGGCTGGTTACGCACATCCAAAAAGTGTCCATAGAGGGCAGAGGTGACTTCTACCGCGTACGCCTCGGGCCCTACGATAATGTAACGGAACTCAACACCGCCAACACGCGCCTGCGCGAGCTCGGCATCGAGGCCTTGCGGCTCAGGGTGAGACGCGAGGGCTAGGGACGCGGTAGCGGCTAACCGATGATCATCGCGAATCAAACCCACTGGGCGATCATATCTCACGCACCAGCAACCTTGTCCGGCGTCGCTACAATCGGCTAGCTGTCTTCGCCTGCGGCGGGCTCGGCGCCGGCGGCCTGCTGGCGACGGTCTCAGAAGCTAAGGTGCGATCCATGTCCCTCGAGCGCAGCCCATTTCTAAGACATCTCGGTCTTGGCGAATTTCAGCGTTTCACGCCGAGGCGTGTGGGACACCAATGGTTCCACCTCCTCTTCAGCTCACGCGTCTGTGCTGTGATTCAATCGCCTCAGTCCTCCAGGTAGGTATAACCCTCCAGGCCAGCCGCCAGAATGCTCAGGCAGGTCTGTTTTTGCTGCGCACTCAACCAGGTCGCCTCCTCGGTTTTCCGGCGATAGGCCGCCAACAACTCTTCCGGGACGAAGTGCACGGAGCGCAGCACGCTGCCGATACTGTCGCCCCGTAGCGGTTGGCGCAGCTGATAACCGCCGTCGGATATCAGCTCGACGTGCACCGAGGCGGTATCGCCGAACAGGTTGTGCATATCGCCCAGTATCTCCTGGTAGGCGCCGATCAGGAAGATTCCCAACAAGTAAGGCGCGCGCCCTTCGATCGCGTGCAAAGGCAAAACGGAATCCACGCCCTCAGCGTTGACATAGAAGTCCACGCGACCGTCCGAGTCGCAGGTGATGTCTCGCAGCACCGCTTGCCGGGTCGGGGGTTCGTCGAGTCGGTGCAGCGGCATGACCGGGAAAATCTGATCGATCGCCCACACGTCGGGAATCGATTGGAACAGCGAGAAGTTGCAAAAGTACTTGTCTGCCAGTTTCTCGCCGAGCTCATCCAGCACCTCGCGGTGCGCCCTCAAGTCGGGCCGCAGCCGCTCGCGCACCTTCTCAAAGGTTTCATAGCAAATCTGTTCCGCGCATGCGCGCTGCGACAGCGTGAGCATGCCGTGGCCGAACATGCCGCGCGCCTCTGACAGTCGGTAGACCGCGTCATGGTAGACCTCGATCGGGGCGCGTTCGCTTAGTCCCTGCAGCCCTTCCCACATGTCGCGAATGATCTGCGGTTCCTCCGCCCCTGGTGCGGTCACAGGCCCCATGTGCGGGGCGCGCTCCACGTCGATGACATTCGTTATTAGTAAGGCATGGTGCGCCGTCATTGCGCGGCCACACTCGGAGACCAGATTCGGGTGCGCCAGGTTGCGCGCGTTACAGATCTCCCACAGTGCGCGCACTATGTTGTTGGCGTACTCCTGTACGCTGTAGTTCATGGAGCAAAAGCTTCTGGATCGCGACCCCTCATAATCCACACCGAGACCGCCGCCTACATTGACACACCGGATCGGTGCGCCCAGCTCACGCAACGCCGCATAGTAACGCGCGGCCTCG
>FXBF010000155.1_pt1 | contig 21076 bp, 25 predicted proteins | sample 5335321 | NCBI WGS metagenome assembly FXBF01 (sample SAMEA103928391, study PRJEB20085) | sediment metagenome | isolation source: sediment
GCATCCCTTCAGCGGCGACATCTGACAGGGCGCCGGGATATGACGTCACTTTTTTACTATCCAGTAAACCAGCCGCAGCCAGCACTTTCGGTGCCGCACAGATCGCCGCGATGTATCGCCCATCACCTGCCATCTGCCTGAGAAGATCATGAATTCTGCTATCACTATTGAGATTGTCTGCGCCGGGCAGACCACCCGGCAGCACGACCATATCGTAGTCTGAAGCTGAACTCGTATCGAGGATTTCATCTGGCAGGATACGCGTACCTCGACTTCCGGTGATAGCCCCATCCTCCAGCCCGGCTACGGTAACACTGATATTTGCCCGGCGCAGTAGATCAATAATAGTAACGGCTTCAAGCTCTTCAAAGCCTGCAGCCAGAGGAACCAGTACCTTTTTCATGCTGCCTCAGCTACAGCCTATTTATGCTTCTTTAGAATATTGACACCCTTCAGCAGGTTCAGCGCCTCGTTCAGCTGATAGTCCTCTTTCTGGCTGTCTTTTTTGTCATTATTTTTATCCTTATCCTTGCCGTTTTCTGTGCTGGATTTTTTATCAGATTTTTTGTCATTCTTTTTCTCTTTACCATTGCCATTTTCAAGGTGGTCGCGCAGGTCGGCCTCTCGTAGACGTTGTACCTTGCTCTCTTCCACTTTACTGACTTTCAGTTGCTCTACCTTTATATCAGGCTCAATACCTTCGGCCTGTATTGAGCGGCCTGAGGGGGTGAAATAACGGGCCGTTGTGATCTTGAGCGCAGCACCATTATTCATAGGCATGATGGTCTGAACAGAGCCTTTCCCAAATGTTTTGGTGCCCATGATGATGGCGCGGTTGTGGTCCTGTAGGGCACCTGCAACAATTTCTGAGGCCGATGCAGAACCGCCATTCACCAGCACTACTATTGGCGATCCTTTAAGAAGGTCATTGGGTGAAGCATTAAATGTTAATAGCGAATCTTTTACCCGTCCTTCGGTATAGACGATTTTACCTTTGGTGACGAAGGCATCAGCAACGGACACCGAGGCATTCAACACACCGCCCGGATTATTACGCAGGTCAAGCACCAGCCCCTTCAACTGCCCGCCGTTCTCTTTTTTAAGTTCGGTGAGCTTTTTGCGCATGCTGGTTCCGGTAGCAGACTGAAACTGACTGATGCGGATGTAACCATAACCGGGTTCCAGGGTCCTGCCACGAACACTCTTAATACGGATGATATCGCGTTTGATCTTGATCTTTATCGGGCCTTCTTCACCTTCACGAACTATCGTCAGAATAATGTGTGTGCCGGGCTTACCGCGCATAATCTTGACTGCTTCGTTCAGAGTCATACCCTTGACCGGGGTATCATCAAGTCGAACGATGACATCGCCGGACTGAACGCCGGCGCGTTGTGCAGGCGTATCATCAATCGGTGCGATGACTTTGACGAAACCATTCTCCATGGTGACTTCGATACCCAGGCCACCAAATTTCCCATCTGTGCCAATCCGCATTTCCCTGAATTCTTCGCGATTAAGATACGAAGAATGCGGATCCAGACCAGACAACATGCCTCTTATGGCATATTCCAGTAAATCCTTGTCGTTGACAGATTCCACATAATCAGATTTCACCCTGCCGAATACCTCGGTGAATGCCCGCAGCTCTTCCAGAGGTAAAGAGGATGCGGCAGATTTTTTATCATTGCCGGCGAACACTGAGCTGTATACCGTTATCCCTACTCCCAGGGCCAGTCCCAGGATAAATATTACAGCTACACGTCTTTTCTCTGTCATTCCTGTCTCCAAAATTTCCTGATCGTAATACGTCAATCTGTTTAGTAAGTCAGCTATACGAAACAACCACCGCAACCAGCTGACACAATTAATCCTGCATGATATCAAGCCATTTAATAAAAATGTACGGATTTCTGCAGAAATCCGATGTCCTGATGCCGGTCATCATCGTGCCCAGCGCAAGGGGTTCTGCGGTCTCCCTTTATAGCGGATACCAAAGTATAAGCCGGGTTTACTGCTTCCACCACTTTTACCCATGCTTGCTACTGTCTGGCCTGTCGCCACCCAATCGCCTTCCTCAACGAGTATCGACTCATTATACCCATACAGGCTTAAGTATGAGTCGCCGTGATCAATGAGCAATAGTAGCCCGAAACCCCGCATCCAGTCAGCATAAACCACACGACCCTGGTACACTGCGCGGATATCACTGCCCAGTTCACCGGCCAGGATGATGCCTTTCCAGCGCATATTGCCGATTTGTCGACGGGTACCAAAGCGAACTACTATATCAGCCTCCACCGGCAGTTTCAGTTGCCCGCGAAGCGCCTGAAAACTGGTTCCGGTTCTTTCTTCATCTAGCAGTTCATCAATGATTTCTCTCAGTTTTTCGATCAGGCGCAGCAGTTCCTGCTCATCATTATACATACGCTCAATTTGCTGCTGATTTCCCGCCAGCTCGCTGCGTAAGGCCAGGACAGCTTTTTTCTGTTCCAGATAGGCGAGTTTCAGGCTACGCCAGCGCTCACGCTGTAGATTGATCAGATTTTTTAATTCTGCAGAACGCGTCTGAATACCAGATTCCAGTGTCTTTAACTGATCAAGATGCTGATTTATTCTGTTGATAGTCCTGACGCGACTTTCAGTAAGATAGCGATAATAGACCAGCATGCGTGACACCACAGCAGGATCCTGCTGATTCATTATTAATTTGATATATTCTTCATGACCACTGACATACGCAGACCTCAGCTGCTGAGCAAGTATCTGCTGCTCGGTCTGCAGGCCGGCAGCCGTCTCTGTTTTTTTAACCTGTAAATCTGACAGTTCAGCATGTAGACCCTGTTTCCGCCTGTCCAGATCACGCAAATTACTGTTGATTTCGCTGATCCGCAGATCAACCTCTTTCAGGGCGGCATCCTCTTTCTGAAGTTTTGACTGTCTCTCCTGCATCACCCCCTGCAAAGCGGCTATTTTTTTCTTTAATTCAGCAAGCTCTGCCTTTTTCTCTATTACTTTGCCCTCTTCTGCTGGTAGCAACACCGGAAAAAGCGATAAACTAGCTAAAAAAAGCAGGAAAATGAGGACTGAGAACGGAATTGAGGCCAAAAAGGTTCGCATCAGATTAAAATTGCTCTATAATTATCTGTTAATATTATAATGCTGCACGGATGCCACCGTCGCAAGTCCCTGGAATTCAATCGCATGAGAAAGTATTTTTATGAACGATAACGCAGAATATGATGACATGATAATTCAGAATGATGAAGACATTGATATAGCATCCCGCGCGCTAAAGGCAATGGCCCATCCTCTCCGTCTGAAAATACTCTGCATACTCGGTACCGCTCTGGATGACAGGCATGAAATAAGCGTTCAGGACCTGGTGGAACGTGTCGGCACGTCTCAAAGCAACATCTCTCAGCATCTGTCAATTCTACGCGACAAACACATCCTGGTCTCGCGCAAGGATGCCAATAAAGTGTATTACCGCATTGGAGAAGAAAGCATTCTGCACCTGATCGAAGCCATGCAGGATGCCTTCTGTAGCGACCCTGCGCGTTAGCTTTACAAGTACAAAAACGAGCCCACATACTACTAAGAGGCCCGCATTTCCACAGTCATTAAGAGTAGACTATTCCTTTTTGTACATAACCTGACAAAATCAGGCCGCTAAACAGACTGTAGAACGATATATATGGAATTTATTGCACAAAACTGGGTTCTGGTAGCCGGAATCGTCTTCGTCATTTTCATGCTGCTGATTGAACCCTTGCGTATGCGCATGAGCGGTATAGAAAAAGCAACTGTGTTTGATGCCGTTTCCCTGTCCAATCACGATGGCGCTATTTTCGTCGACGTGCGCGAGACAAAGGAAATGAAAGGCGGTGTTATCAATGGTGCCTATCGGGTACCCCTTTCCAGTTTTGAAAACAGCACAACGCAACTGGGTAAATTCAAAGACAAACCAGTCATCGTCTACTGCCGCACTGGCAACCGATCTCCTGGCGCTGCTTCTAAGCTGAAGAAAAATGGCTTCAATCGCGTCTATACTTTAACTGGCGGGATCCTTGCCTGGCAGAAAGAAAAACTTCCGCTGGAAAGTTAAGGAACCTCTGATTTATTCTGGACGAAGTAGATTGCGATCTAAAATATTCAGATTTGAGGCGGAAAACGCAAGGCCGCTCAATGACATCCTGTCATCGCGGCACTTGTACATCCATGTACTTCGTAATAGCTGGCTATTGCGAAGTTTTTCAATGAAAAAGCTGAATATTTTAGGCGTGAGATACGAGTTCATGAATTGATCAGAGGTTCCTTAGTGTAACGAATAGCGTGGCCAGGGTACGTATGTATTGCACACGGTTCTGCCCATACTGCATTATGGCTAGCCGTCTGTTGGCGAAGAAAGGTCAGGAGATAGAAAAGATTTTTGTTGATGACGACCCCTCGCTTCGAGACCACATGGTCGAAAAAAGCCATGGCAGAACTACTGTGCCGCAAATCTTCATCGATGAAACACATATAGGCGGCTACACCGATATGGTTCAGCTTGACCACAATGATACTCTTGATTCATTGTTGACCGCAGAAGCAGCCAAAAAGTAACAACATCTGATATTTGGACTTTCAACACCAGATAACAGAGAATACAACGCTGTATTTTTAATCGACAACATCAGGCATAAAATGAGCGAACAAAAAGAAATTAGTTTTAATCTGAAAAAAGTTTACGTCAAGGATATCTCTTTTGAATCCCCGCTTAGTCCGCAGGTTTTTCTGAATGAACAGGCTCCCGAGGTTGATGTACAGATGAACATCACCCACAGCAAGCTGGAAGACAGCGACCTGTATGAGGTAGTTTTGACCATAACAGTTACCGCAAAAGGCGGCGAAAGTAACTTCTTCCTGTGTGAAGTACAGCAGGGTGGTTTATTTGAAGTAACCGGTGCCGAAGTAGAACTTCCCATGGTGCTGGAGATTGCCTGCCCGAACATCCTGCTGCCGTTTATCAGAGAAGCCATCTCAGATCTGGTGGGCAAGGGAGGCTTCCCGCAATTGCTGATTAACCCAATCAATTTCGAAGCCCTTTTCCAGCAGAAAATGAAGGTTCAGCAGTCCGGGCAAAAACCCAACTAAATAGAAAGCGATGACCAGCACTGACGCTGCACCACCAGTTGCTGTTATAGGCGCCGGTTCGTGGGGCACTGCGCTGGCCATGCACATCGCCAGAAGCGGGCGCAAAGTCTATCTCTGGGGCCATGAACCAGAACAGATGAGGATCCTTGCTGCCAGCCGCAGTAATGAACAATTTCTGCCGGGGCTGTCCTTTCCTGATCCACTGGAGATACTGTTAGACCTCTCAGAATTACCAACTATTTGTACACAGCTACTCGTCGTAGTACCCAGCCATGCCTTTCGGCAGGTTTTGCGAACCTTACTGCAACTCCCAGTGAAACCTGTGATTATTGCCTGGGGAACAAAAGGTCTGGAGAAGAATGGCAGTCGGCTAATGAGCGACATTGCCGATGAAGAACTGCCGTCTGGGATACAAACAGCTGCTGTATCCGGCCCCTCTTTTGCCGGTGAGGTCGCACGCGGGATGCCAACTGCTATTACAGTCGCCTCCAGCAGCAATGACACCGCAGCAGAAGTTTCTTCCTGGCTGCATCATCATCAGTTTCGTGCCTACACACAAAATGATTTAATCGGTGTACAAATTGGTGGCGCGCTGAAAAATGTCATGGCTATTGCAGCAGGAATAAGTGATGGACTCGGCTTCGGTGCCAATGCCCGCGCGGCACTGATTACCCGCGGACTGGTAGAAATTACCCGTCTCGGCATCCGTGCCGGGGGAAAAATGGAAACTTTTATGGGACTGGCCTGCATGGGTGACCTGGTACTGACGTGTACCGATGACCAGTCCCGTAATCGCCGCGTGGGTCTTGGACTGGGGCAGGGTGGTACGCTGCAGCAGATCATGGATCAGATAGGTCAGGAAGCAGAAGGTGTGCAGTCTGCCGCCGCGGCCTGGGAATTATCCCGCAAACTCAATGTCGCCATGCCCATTACTGAGCAAGTCTATAATGTCCTGTACCGTGATTTACCGGCACTAAAAGCAGTACAAAACTTACTCCACCGTGACCCCAAACACGAGTAAGTTCACCCGTCGTGCTTTTAAGATTTCACGTAATACTTAACACATAAAACGTAATACATTGTTTTATGTTTCATATCGCCCTCTACGAACCCCGCATTGCACCAAACACCGGCAATATCATTCGCTTAAGCGCCAACAACGGCTGCAGGCTGCACCTTATCGAGCCGTTGGGATTTGAACTTGAAGATAAACAGCTAAGACGCGCCGGGCTGGATTATCACGATTTAACACACGTGTCTGTACATAGCGATTACAAAGAATTTCTACAGGCTATCGATGGTCAAAGAATCCTGGCCTGCACGAGCAAAGGCAACTGCCGCTATGACCAGATTGATTATAGAAAAGATGATGTCCTGCTCTTTGGTTCAGAAACCTCCGGCTTACCAGCGGAAGTGCACCAGAGCTTAGCGCCTGAACATCGCCTGAAAATTCCTATGCAGTCGGAAAATCGCAGCCTGAACCTCTCCAACGCGGTGGCCATCGTTAGTTACGAAGCCTGGCGGCAACTTGGGTTTGCTGGGGGGTTATAGAAACTATTCACCACGGAGGACACAGAGGTACACAGAGTTTTTCGAATGTTTTTTAGTTCCCAGGCGCCTGCTACTGGCATGATACACAATGAAAACCCTCCTCTGGGGTTAAAGCTTTTTCTACCTCTGTGTACCTCTGTGTCCTCTGTGGTAAAAATAAGACCGATTTTTTGACTGCGATCATGCAGGTTGTTTAGTGACTACCAGAAAAATAATTCCCAGCAGCAGAAAAACGGGCAGTTCATTAAACCAGCGATAAAAGATATCACTGCGTGTATTTCTGTCCTCGCGAAAATCGGCCATGAAGAAACCGCAGACTATATGGTAGGCGATAAGTAAAACCACCAGAATAATTTTTATTGACAACCATGTCCCGCTGAAACCGTACCCCAGCCAAAGCCATAACCCGGTCAGAATAGTCAGTATGGCCCAGGGAGTGATGAAGAAGTATAGTTTTCTCTCCATAATCTTCAGGCGGCTACGGGTCGCATCGTCTTCGGTCATAGCGTGATACACAAAAAGCCGCGGCAGATAAAACAGCCCGGCAAACCAGCTGACCATGAAAAATAAATGCAGGGCCTTTATCCACAACACGTCTTATTTCCTCTCATCAGGCAGCATTGCTGCGATGCGTTTTTTCATGTTTTCAATATTGATCACGCCACTATGACGATAGACCATCTGTCCGCGGGGAGATATTAATACTGTTAACGGTATAGCCACCACATCAAAGGCTTTAGCCGCGGAAGAATCCAGATCCAGTGCCAATGTATAGGGTATTTGATATTTCTGCTGAAATGCAATCACCTGGTCAGGTCTGTCGTATGCCATGGCAATACCAACTATACGCAGGCCTTTATCAGAAAAGCCTCTATATAATCGCGCCAGATCAGGCATTTCTTTTCTACAGGGTGGACAAGTAGTGGCCCAGAAATTTAACAGTGCCGGTTTACCTGTCAATGCGCTAAGCTTAAGTTTCTCCCCGTTGATCAGGGTCAATTCCAGTTCAGGCATCTGCTTCGCTTTTTCTGCAAAATAGAAATACGCATTGCCTGCAATGAGTATCGGAAAGCCGACAAACAACAGAAGATTTTTAACGGTTTTATTCATCCGCATCAATACGCTCACTCACTGCAATTTCTGCCGCCTGCCGCAGGCTGGAAAGCGAAACGGCTCCTGTTATGCGCTGCTGGCCAATAAAAAATGTCGGTGTGCCTGTGACACCTGCTTTTACTGCCATCTGCATATTCATCTTCAATGTATTCTCGACTTCAGGGTCGTTCCAGGCACGATTTGCCGCATCATCACTGACACCACTGGTTTCTGCAATAATTTTTAACACCTCAATATCACCAATGTTTTTTCCTGCTACGAAATATTCCTCATACAGATTATTATTTAATTTATAGAAAATTTCCCGACCTTCCTTTTTTACTGCCTCGGCCAGCAACAAAGCACGATGCGAATTGGCAAGCCTGCGAGATGGCGCCAGTTTAACCCCTTCGTCATCCGCCATCTGCATTAAACCATCCATCATACCCTGCCATTTTTCATCGGAGTAATTCAGTGTGTCGACGCTAGCTCCCTGTTCAGGAGTATCAGGATGAATCTCGATAAAGCGAAAATTCACAAGTAGGTCGTAGTCTTGCCTTAGTCGCTGCAACCGCAGATCACCGATATAGCAGAAGGGGCAGATGTAGTCAGTGAACAGGGTCAGGCGTAATTGTGGTTTTTCTTTACTGGTTTTTCTTTCTGTAGTCATTGTGTTGGTGAGGGTACCAGTACAGTGAAATACTCACAATATTATGAGATTTTTATATGTGTGCTGGTGCACGGCTGGTTTTTTCCTTTTTTATTCGAATTCTTGAGTTGATCCGTGTTTTTCTCCCTTCATGGGCGAGTTCATTTCTTTTGTACGGACAAAAGAAACAGAACCAAAGAAAAACCGCCCGACATGCTTGCCCTTCGGGTTCCCTGCGATGCTCAATCGAGCCGGCGGGATGTGAAACTCGCTATCGCTCAAACAACACATCCCGAATTCCCCGGCTCAATCTGCGCGTCTCGGCAAGCCTGAACGGGATTTAAAGGTCAACATCAAAGGCAACATTGTAGGAGCGCCGCTCGGCGCGATTTTTTTCAAAAAGAATCGCGCCGAGCGGCGCTCCTACAGGTGTTGATCCTTTCTTTAGATTTTCCTTTCCCCTTTCCCCTGCCTTTCATCCCCTTTTGGGTTGTCGAGCACTGGAAGAGCAAAACCGTCAGCAATGATCTAGCACAAGAATAATAAATAACACCTGAATGAAAGGAGTCGCCATCCGTGCGCAAGCACAAAGAACCCCTCAAGCAAACATCAACTGTATCTCAGATAAAAAACCAAAACCTTTTTTCGTAGCCCTCACATTGTCACCTTGCTGAACCAGCAAACCTTCCTTCACTGCCTGAGATATCTTCTTAGAGATCAAACCACTATCCAGTCCGGTCGTAGATGAAAACTGCTGGAGAGAGAAACCCTGCTGTAGACGCAGGGCATTAATCATAAATTCGACAATCAGATCCTTTTGATCGAGTTTGTGCTCATTGACAAAGGCTTCATTTGACCCGGCGGTCACGATATATTGCTTTGGCAGCCTGGGCCGGGAAAATCGAAACACGCCTGTATGATCGCTTATCTTTGAATGCGCGCCAGCACCTATACCGAGGTAATCACCAAACTCCCAGTAATTTACATTGTGCCGGCATAGTTGCCCCCTCATTGCATAGGCAGATACTTCATACCGCTCGAGTCCGGCTGCTGCCACCTGGGCAACCAGCATGTCCTGAATATCAGCGAGTGCATCATCATCTGGCAGGCCAGCAGGCGGGGAATGTTTAAATTGAGTGTTTGCTTCTATGGTCAATTGATACAGAGACAGGTGTGGCGGCTGGTAACTGAGGGCCGCTTCCAAATCACGTGCAGCCGCCGAGAGATTCTGCCCGGGCAGTCCAAACATCAGGTCAATATTGTAACTGTCAAAACCACTTGCTCTAACTGCATCAATCGCCCTGTGTGCCTGATCAGCATCATGCACTCGCCCAAGTGCCTGCAGGCTTTTATCGGAAAAACTCTGTACACCCACTGACAATCTTGTCACTCCAGCATCACGAAACTGCGGAAACTTTTCAACTTCTAAACTACCCGGATTAGCTTCCAGTGTGATTTCGGCAACAGGCAGGCAGGGAATTCTGGCACGGATGCCGGACAACAGATCATGTACGACACCTGACGACAATAGGCTGGGTGTGCCGCCACCAATGAATATGCTGGATACCCGCCTGCCCCAAACGCGGGGTAACAGCTGCTCCAGGTCCTTAAGCAGGGCCTCTAAGTAATCCCTTTCCGGGATGCCATCACTAGCAGCTTGATGAGAATTGAAATCACAGTAAGGGCATTTGCGCACACACCAGGGGATATGGATATACAGCGCAAGCGAAATCGCCTGATTCGCGATCATGCCCGTCGATTCAGCCAGGGGAATTTGCCTGTAACTGCTCGAGCATCTGGCGTACTGCCTTGCCCCGGTGGCTCAGGGAATTTTTATCTTCTGCTGTCAATTCCGCCGCGCTGCAGTCGCGTTCCGGCACATAAAACACCGGATCATAACCAAAGCCACCCTGGCCCTGAGTAGAGCTTAGTATCCTTCCTTCCCATGCACCATGTGCGATAACAGGTGCCGGGTCATTGGCGTGCCTGAGATAGACCATCACACACTGGAAACGGGCCGTTCGTTTCTCTTCAGCAACACCATCAAGCTCCCTCAACAGGCGCTGGATATTACTTTCATTGTCACCGGCATAGCGGGCAGAATGTATCCCGGGTTCACCGTTCAGGGCATCTACCTCGATACCGGAATCATCAGACAAGGCGGGCAGGCCTGTATGGGTGGCTGCATTGCGCGCCTTGATGATGGCGTTCTCAACAAAACTCAGGCCATCTTCAATGGCTTCCGGAGTATCAAACTCAGACTGGGCAACAAAATCAACATCGGCAGCTGAAAATATTTCACGCATCTCCTTCAGCTTGCCTGGGTTGCCGGTTGCCAGAACAATACACTGTGTCATCCGGCATCAGCCCCAAGCGCCTGTTTCTGCGCCTTGATGATATCAGCGATACCCTTTCTTGCCAGCTCAGTCATAGCCAGCATTTCGTCCATGGTAAATGTTTTTCCCTCAGCGGTTCCCTGAATTTCAATAAACTCACCTGTTTCGTCCATCACAACATTCATGTCAGTCTCGGCATTGCTGTCTTCCGCATAATCAAGATCCAGCACTGGCACCCCCTGATAAATACCCACCGATATTGAAGCGACCATATTTTGTATCGGGTTTTGTTTTAAAATCCCCTGCTGAATCAGACCATTGATTGCATCAGACAGCGCAACACAGGCACCGGTAATAGAAGCTGTACGTGTACCACCATCGGCCTGTATGACATCGCAATCCAGCGTAATGCTGCGTTCACCCAGTACTTCAAGATCTACTGCCGCGCGTAAAGAGCGGCCAATCAAACGCTGTATTTCCATCGTCCGCCCACCCTGCTTGCCACGTGCGGCCTCACGCCCCATGCGCGTATTGGTGGAACGAGGCAACATACCATATTCAGCAGTCACCCAACCCTGCCCCTTGCCTTTCAAAAAGCGCGGAACCTTTTCTTCGACTGTAGCCGTACATAGCACTCGTGTATGGCCAAACTCAACCAGTACCGAGCCTTCTGCATGTTTGGTAAAGTTTCGGGTAAATTTAATCTCCCGCATTTCATCAGGTGCACGATTTCCAGGGCGCATAGTTTCTCGCTTTAGGTTGGTGTTGTTTGAATTAAATTTTTTTACGGCGGCAAAATCTGGGGATGGGATTAAATACTAATTGGGTCTTGAGTCCTTAGTCCTTAGTCCTTAGTCTGAAAACTGAAAACTGATTTTTCATTTCCCTTTTTCCCACTGCTCCACAAATGACTCGACTTCATTGATCACAGAGGCCAGATTTTCAGCCGTGTCGGCATCACTGTCCGCTTTTGATCGTTTGCCCTGTTTCTTTGTACGAGTGCCTGTTCTAACGCTACTTCTGGTGCCCTGCTCAGCCTCGCGTGCTGCCCGCCAGAGCTCATCGTCTGTCAGGTCACGTATTTGCTCATGCTGCATACTTTTACCCGGCCTGGTTTTATCATCCCAGGCTAGCGCTACGATGGTCACGTTGTCACATTTTTCAGGATTTCTCTGCTCTATCTTCTCGAGCATATTATCCATCGAATCCTCCAGGTCATTTTCTTCATAGAGATATTCGGAAACTTCATCAATCGCCATTCCCTGCCACACACCATCAGAGCAAATCAGTATACGATCCCCACGCTGCAACCCAATTTCCGGACCCAGTGCAATTTTTGGCCGGGAGGGGCCTCCGATGCAGTTATACAGGCCTGTTCTGGCAGGTATACCACGCCCACCAACTTTTGCCTGATCAGAGCCCGTATGGTCGAGCGTACGTGTCAATTGTGAACCGTTGCGAAACAGGTACAATCGACTGTCTCCAGCATGCGCCCAGTAGGCATAACCATTCTGAATAAGACACAGAACAGCTGTGGTTCTAGGGTCTATCTTTTTTGTAGATTTTTTTGCGTATCGATTTATTGCCCGGTGTGCATGCTGCAGTATCAGCGCAAGAAACAGAGATGGCTCCTCAATAACGGGTGTCCTGACCTTGAGAAATGCCTGCGAAGCAGTATCGACAAGAATATCTGCTGCAATATCACCACCAGCATGACCACCCAGGCCATCACCAAGTATCAGAAGTACTGAGTCGCTGCCTTCCAGACAGGCTGCTCTGTCCTGGTTATAGTCTCGTGTCCCTTTTTCCGTTGAAATGGCATATCTGTATTTCATCAACTTTTCCTCCCTGTACCAAGAACGGGCTTACTCAAAAAAGTCATAATTTTCGATTTTCCAGCTGATTCTATTTCCAGCAATTCCATAAATTCTTCTATCGACTGGGGCCGTTCTGTCATATCCATTTTCATCGCCAGGTTGATTGCATCAATTAGAGATGTGGAATATTTCTTTTTCTCAAAAGAACGAATTACAGCTTCCAGCTTATCCTTTTTTACCCGGGCTGGCGCAGAAGGAGGCGGCCGTCCGGTGATGCATGAATACATCGTCGCACCTATAGCATAGATATCTGACCATGGACCAATATTGCCATGACTGTGTTGTTCAATGGGTGCAAATCCCTGCGTTAATGTATGACCTTTCACCTCAAGGTTTGCCTCGCCTTTCATATGTTTTACCGCCCCAAAATCGATTAACAGCGGGTGGCCACCGGTGCGCAGCAATATATTCGCGGGCTTTATATCAAGATGAAGAATATGGTTTTTATGCAGTTCTGCCATTCCTGACAGGACTTCTGGAAACACCGTACGTAAAAATTTTTCTGAAAGGCCACCATTTTTACGCTTGATGTACCACCGCATATCGCGCCCCACCTCAAAAATCATCACCATATAAACTGTGTTGTTTGCACGAAATAGATGCGTTACACGGACAACATTTGGGTGATTGATTTTCGCCAGCGCACTGCCTTCATTAAAAAACCGCTTTATTCCCATTCCAAATGAGCGGGATGCTTCTTCAGTGATAGTTTCAACACGACCCGTATCGATGCGTTTGGCATAACGCACCGGAAAAAATTCTTTTATAACGACCCTGCTACGGGTAGGCAAATGCGTCGCCAGATAGACAACACTAAAGCCGCCTTCCGAGATCGGTTTTTCAATCTCGTATTCAGGTAATCGGTAACCTTTAGGCAGAGCATTTACCTGTAATCTTTCATTTTTTGCCATTAAGATTTTCCGTTTTTTTCAGCTAACCCTGATTTAAGGAACCTCTGATCAATTCATGAACTTGTATCTTACACCGACAATATCCAGTTTTTCGTTGCACTACGGACATTTCCTACGCTCACAAACTTTCGCTATAGCCAGCTATTACGTGCGATTTACGTCTCAAACCAGAATATTTTAGATCGCAATCTACTTCGTCCAGAATTTATCAGTATCCCTTAACGTTAGTTCTGGCCCGCATCACATTCATTTCCTGCAGCTTTATAGTATTAAATTACCTAAAGAATAGACAGTCTGATATGGCATAATCAGTCAAAGGCTACCAAACATATCAATCTATTGAAGAATCATAACATGACAGCAAGCATGACTGCCTTTGCGCGCAACCAGATGGCCACCAACTGGGGTCAATTGTCCTGGGAAATCCGGTCCGTCAATCATCGTTATCTGGACATCAGCCTACGACTACCTGAACCACTGCGCTCTGCAGAAGAAGCCATCCGAGAGCGTATCAACCAACAGCTGGCACGGGGCAAAATTGAATGTTACCTTCGTTTTCAGGTGGATAGTCATCAGCCGGGTAGCATGGTCATAAATAGCCAGCTGGTGGACAAGCTCACGGAGATGGCAAATGAAGTAGAAAAACGCATCCATGAAAGTTCCAGCCTGGGCGTAACAGACATCCTGAGCTGGCCAGGTGTTATCACCGATGGTGGTATTGATTATTCCTCACTTACGATAAATGCCATCGATCTTCTTGATGATGCCCTGCAGGAACTGATCAAAAATCGCCTGCGTGAAGGTGAACGACTGGCAGAGATGGTCAGGCAACGACTCACAGGGATCATTGAACAGATTGAGACAGTACGTTCGTTCCTGCCAGAAATTATTGCGGCTTTCAGACAACGGCTGGAGAGCCGCCTCAATGAACTAAAAGAATCTTTTGACCCGGGACGCCTCGAACAGGAGGTTGTCATCTTTGCCAGCAAATCAGATGTTGCAGAAGAACTCGATCGGCTAGCATCACATATTACCGAGACACAGCATGCCCTTGCGTCAAAAAAACCGGCTGGAAGGAGACTGGATTTTCTGATGCAGGAGATGAATCGCGAAGCCAATACACTGGGCTCAAAATCATCCGATATCCGTGTTACGAAAGCTTCAATAGAATTAAAGGTTTTAATTGAACAGATAAGAGAACAGATCCAGAACATTGAATAACAAAAAGAAACCTGTAATTCTGATTATCTCCGGCCCCTCGGGTGCTGGTAAGACCACCTTGTCACATGCCCTGATAGCCAGCATCCCTGACACTCTCATTGCTGTATCACATACCACCCGCCTTCCGCGCACTGGGGAAAAAGATGGCGAAGATTATTTTTTTGTCAGTAAAGAGGTGTTCCAGAGCCTGATCGACAGCGGAGCAATGCTGGAATTCGCTAAGGTATATGACCACTTATATGGGACATCTCGATTCAGTATTGAGAAGGCTCTAAGCGAAGGAAATAACGTTATCCTGGACATCGACTGGCAGGGGGCGCGGCGCGTCAAAGTAGTTTACCCCGATGCAATTAGCGTATTTATCATGCCGCCAGCAGGTAAAGAAGCAGAAAACCGGCTATTGTCGCGTCGGCAGGATACAAAAGAAACTATCCAGAGGAGAATGTCTACATACACAGAACAAATATCTCATCAGGATGAATTCGACCATATACTCACCAATACCGACATCAAGAGTACCAGCCGGCAGTTACTGGATATTCTGGAATCCAGTTAGATAGACTCTTCAAGCACTTATGGGTTAAAATTGCACGTTCCACTGAATATTTTATGGGTAGATTGTTAAATGGCAAGAATTACTGTTGAAGACTGTCTGGAAAATGTTGATAACCGATTTAATCTTGTCCTCATTGCAGCCAAACGTGCTCGTCAACTCACTGAAGGGTATCAGTCTGAGCTGGAAGTTGAGAACGATAAAAATACTGTACTTGCCCTGCGCGAAATTGCAGCGGGTCTGGTCAACAGCGATATACTGATTGACGAGCCTGAGCCGGAAGAAACTGCCGAAGATCTGTTTCTCTCTGACGGCACTGAGACCGAAGAGGCTGGTGTAACCGCTGAAGGTATAACAGCACATGTTGATTCCATCGCTAAGGAAACGCCACCCGCCAACGCATGAACCTGTCCCGTCCTTCGGGCCAGGCAGGGATCTGAAATTTCAGGATATTGAAAGCCTGCTTGAGACATACCTAAGCAAGCAGGAAATCGCCAATATCTACCACGCCTACATCTTTGGCTATCAGGCACACGCTGGTCAACACCGCGCCAGCGGCGAATCTTACATCTCTCATCCCGTTGAAGTAGCCAGAATACTCGCTGGCCTGCACATGGACAGCAAAGCCATTTCGGCTGCCATCCTGCATGATGTCATTGAAGACACCCCTACAGCCAAAAAACAACTGAGCAGGGGGTTCGGTAAAGAAGTAGCCGAACTGGTTGACGGTGTTAGCAAGCTCAGCAAAGTAAGCTTTACTGATCAGGCTGAAGCAGAAGCAGAGAGCTTTCGTAAAATGCTGATGGCCATGACGCGAGATATCCGTGTCATCATGATAAAACTGGCCGACAGACTGCATAATATGCGTACGCTGGGTGCGATGCGTGAAGAAAAGCGCATACGCATTGCACGGGAAACACTGGAAATTTATGCCCCCATTGCCAGTCGTCTGGGCATACAGGCCTTTAAATACGAACTTGAAGACCTGAGTTTCAATGCTATACATCCCAAACGTTATGCTGCACTTGAAAAAGCGGTCAAACACAAGCGTGGTAATCGCAAAGGACTATTAAAAAAGATTGAAAATGCCATCAACAAGCGTCTACGACAGGACGGCCTGACAGGTACAATAAGCAGCCGGGAAAAACATATTTACGGTATTTACACAAAAATGAAGAATAAGGGGCTCTCGTTCGATGAGGTCTTCGATGTTTATGCGATCCGTATCGTGACTGACACTATCGACGACTGTTATCGCGTCCTGGGTGCCCTGCATAGCCTGTATGCACCCATACCCGGGAAATTCAAGGACTACATTGCTATCCCGAAATCAAATGGCTATCAGTCCCTTCATTCAATAATGGTCTCTCCTTATGGCGTACCCATTGAAGTGCAGATTCGCACTGGCGAGATGGACCAGGTGGCCGAAGCAGGCATTGCCGCGCACTGGCTGTATAAATCAGGAAAAGTACAGAAAGAAACCAGCACCTGGATCAGCGGGCTACTGGATTTACAGAAACAGGCAGGAAATTCAAAGGAATTTCTCGAAAACGTAAAAATCGATTTGTTCCCCGAAGAGGTCTATGTTTTCACACCCAAAGGAAAAATTATTGTTCTACCACGGGGATCCTGCCCGGTTGATTTCGCCTATGCCGTACATACGGATGTAGGTAATACATGTGTAACAGCGCGTGTTAACCACCACTACGTTCCATTACAAACGCAATTACGCAACGGCAACACGATAGAAATTACCACCGACAAAAAAGCCGTACCCAACCCCGGCTGGCTGAACTTTGTTGCAACAGCCAAAGCCCGCTCAAGTATACGGCATCATCTCAAACACCTGCGAAAACGTAAGGCCAGAAACCTTGGAAAAGACCTTCTGGACAAGGCCTTACATGCATTTTCTTTGTCTAACAGCACAGTTGACGAAGATAGAATGGTCGCATTGCTAAAGGAAATTAACCTTAAAAGTAAAGCGCAGCTATACCAGGACATCGGCCTGGGAAACCGTATGGCACCGCTGGTAGCACGGCAACTCGCCCCATTACTGGACGAGCCTGACAGCAGTGAAAAACCACTAGGACCGCGCAACAAAGGAGTACGCCCGCTGGGCATAGTGAGTGATGAAGGCATGGTCATACATCTGGCCAAATGCTGCCGCCCAATTCCCGGCGACCGCATTCAGGGTATTGCAACAGCAGGGCGCGGAATTGTCATCCATCAACCCGAGTGCAGCAATATCAGCGAGTTCCGTAACCAGCCGGAGCGACTAATCGATGTCCAATGGGATCCTGAGCCGGAATACCTGTTTCAGGTCATGATTGACGTCATCACAGAAAACCGACGCGGTGTACTGGCAACAATCGCTTCATCCCTGGCAGATGCCGACTGTAATATCGATCATGTCGACATGGATGACCGTGACGGGAACACCAGTTTGCTGGAATTTCTTATCAGCATCAAGGACCTGGATCATCTGGAAGAAATATTGAAAAGAATCCGCGCTATGGACTTTGTACTCAACGCAGAACGGAAGAATATGTAGTTTGAAAATGTAGTTCCAAGATCCAAGATCCAAGTTCCAAGCCTAAAACCTAAAACTTGGAACTTGGATCTTGGAACTACAGCTTAAGAAATCATAAACCCTTACAGGAAAGCATCAATGTCAGGAAATATCACTCGTCAGGTCATCTCTACCGACAAGGCCCCGCAGGCTATCGGTACCTATTCGCAGGCAATTAGAACGGGTAGTACGGTATACCTTTCGGGGCAGATACCACTGGTGCCTGAAACCATGGAAATCATCAGTGATGATATTTCCGATCAGATCCATCAGGTGTTTAAAAACCTGACTGCTGTTGCAACAGCAGCGGGAGGTAGCCTTGATGATGTGGTCAAGCTAAATGTCTTTCTGACCGACCTCAGTCATTTCCCAACCGTCAATGAAGTAATGGCGGGGTATTTCAACGAGCCTTATCCAGCGCGTGCTGCGATCGGGGTTGCTGCGCTTCCCAAAGATGCATCAGTTGAGATGGATGCGATTTTGGAGCTTGGTTGAAAAGCAGAGGAAAGGGGAAAGGGGAAAGGAAAGTCAAAATCGCAACCCTCTAATTTTCTCTGGTCTTTAGTTTTTTGACTTTCCTTTCCCCTTTAACCTGGTTTCAATCAATAATGTGGCGGCAGTTCAACACCGCCATCTTCAGAACACTGAGATTCTCGTATATCCTCAAGGCGTTCCTTTAGCCGTACGATTTCCCTCTTCATCACTTCAATCTCAGATTGCTGCCTGACCACAGTCAGGTTGACAGCCTCCAGACTGTCCTCCTGAAATGCCAGTCTGCTCTGAAGATCAACGATTGTTTCCTGCATTTTTTGTTCTTTCATATCATTTCTGTAGATTGTAAATTTTTATTTTACCGCGGAGGACGCAAAGGCACACTGAGAAATCACTGCTGTCCCATAAACTTTCCAATATTATTTTAATTTTAAGCGGATATCAGGCAAAACAACAGAAACACCATCCTCTCGCAGGGATCGCAGAGAACGCAAGGAGCTCAAGTCTTTGTTTTTATAAAATAGTGTTGATTCTTTTGGGCTCCCTGCGTTCTCTGCGATCCCTGCGAGAGATATCTTTTTGTTTTTCAGGTTTGGGAATACTGTTATTCATGTCTCCGGAGCTTTTAATATCCCGGAAAAGCAGTACAATTAACACTCGGTTTCTATTTCCCAAAATCAAGAAATGGTATTATCGATATGTACAGTAAAAAACCGAGAATTATAAGATAACCGATAAATCGCACCGGATTTTCAATAATTCTATCGAAAATACCCGCCTGCTCACCTTTTTGTCGACTTTCTGCAAATTCATCCTGGACCCGCTGGCTACGCTGTTGCTGGTAGGAATTCAGCAGGGCGTGTGCCTGCTCGAGCTGGCCATGATCATTGAGCCAGAGGTCTCCTGCCGAGATCAGCCAGTTACTCGGAGGTGTCATATAATATGAAATAGTATGCTCATCAAACAAAGCGCAGATGTCATCCAGCTCATCATCCGGCACGCCACGCAGGGACATTAATCGAATAGCCATTGTGCAGTTAGAAACAGCCTTTACAGGGCAGTCTCAGTTTAAGGTTTTCCTGGTCCTGTTCTGAACACTGAAAACTGAAAACCGAACACTACCATTCTAAACCTTGATATAAACCCACCCCTGTTTCAGGCGTTTTATGATCTGGCTCAGCGCAGAGGGGGCTATTTCTGCTTCCGGAACCAGTTTCACCTTAATACCCATATCTTCCAGACGTTTGATAGCACGACTACAGGCAAGAAGTGAGAAATTATCATATCTTTCAGAAAGTTCTGTGATCCGATCTGCATAAGCTGTGGTGTCTACCCTGAGCAAGTTCAGCCCCCCGGCATTGGTAATAATTTCCAGCTCAAGCGGGTACCCACCAGAATCCGCCGCAAGCAGCAGGTCTTCAGCCGAGTCTAATGCAGCGACCAACCTGTTTGGCTCCGCGCTATCCACATGCAGTATAACCTTCTTCTTTTCTGCCTCAAGTGGCAGGCTGGCAATACCCTTGCCAGAGGGAATCTGCTGCACGCCTCCCTGTACAAAGCCTGCATCCACCCTGCCATGAGCAAACCAGCCGAAAGTGGTGCCTACTGCCAGTAACAGTGTGGCAGCTATAGCCATAGCCGAGTACTGCCTGCCAAATTTCCAGAGTGATTTTACCTGCCTGCCAGATGGCGGGACACTGTAGGCAAACTGTATCAGTTCCTTTGTGTTGCGCAATTCACAAAGCCGTTTTGCCAGAGTTGCATCAGTCTCCAGTGCAGCCATAATTTCACCGCGCTCATCGCTATCCAGTTCATTATCCAGATAGGCGTTCAAAAGCTCATTTGATACATCATTTATCGTTGTCATTTTACCCTCCTGAACCTGGGCTCAGTGTTTCCCTGGGATTGATTGAGTTCAACAAGGCTGGATCGCAGCGTTTGTCTGGCTCTGCATAAGCGGCTCATTACCGTTCCAATTGGAATTTCCAATGCCTCGCTTACTTCGTTATATGTCAATTCTGCCAGGTCAACCAGAGTTGCTACCTGACGTTGTTTCTCAGGCAGGTCCGCAATGGCCTGTCTGATACGATGAATAATCTGACTCTCGTGATGCTGATATTCCGGTGACCTGTCGCCGATCAACCCTGCATCATCGATATCAATAGTTTCCTTCTGAGCACGCAGGTGATCCTTCCAGCAATTGGACAGTATCCTGAACAACCAGGCATCCAGCAGCTCCCGATCGCGCAAACTGCCAATATTTTGCAGCGCCTTGATCAATGTCTGCTGGGTCAGATCGTCAGCCAGCTGGCCATCATGACACCAGGACCATGCGACACGAAACAGGCGGTCCCTGCGGCTCTCCAGTTCATCATCAATTTCCTGTTGCTTAAATAGTCTCTTTATCAGTTTCATTTTCGCCATCAGGATCATTCCTTACACGTAGCAGTTAGACGTCTAAACATCGATTTCTATTCCATTTCCCCTTTAAGGGCACCTTAATCGGTAAAAAAGTCACTTTTTGTTGCAAAAGATGGAATAAATATCCTGTTTTCCCGTCTTTATTGTGTAACAGCCTCGCGGGAAGTCTGTAATTATATTACTTTCTTCGCAGTAACTGGGTGACACGGCGGTGACACAGTATCACGATCGCTGCCAAATTTTGTAATATCGCCCTTTTGCCGCT
>FXBF010000156.1_pt1 | contig 21044 bp, 16 predicted proteins | sample 5335321 | NCBI WGS metagenome assembly FXBF01 (sample SAMEA103928391, study PRJEB20085) | sediment metagenome | isolation source: sediment
ATATGACGGGGCCGCATTCGAAGTGGCGGCAGGCCGGCGACTTCCCTGAGTACGGCGGTTGCATACTGCTCGGTCATCTTGCCGCGCCATGATGGCGCGAAATCCGTGTTGTCCATAGGCCGCGCAATCTTGTGCGCAACTTGTGCGATTTCTGCAATTCTGTCATCGGTTATTTTGTTGCCGACAAGAATGGTTTCAATCTCGGCGACAGGCATCGGGGCAGCTCCTACCGCACCCAAATACATCGCAGCGCGAGTCACGACATCGCTGTCGTCAGTCCACACGGCAGCCGCTACAGAAAGTGTGGAGAAATCGATGGAACCACGCCGTCTCAGTTTCCAGAACGCGGACCGGCAGTGACCGCTGTCGCTAGCCGCCGGGACGACAACTTCGGTCAGGATCTCATCGGCCTGCTTGGCAAGATAGTCGATCCCATCATCCACATACATGTCGGCCAGCGGCAGTTCCCGCTCACCTGACGTAGAGACCAGTCTGACTTTTGCATCGAGTGCACAAAGAATTGGTGCCGAGTCGCTGGCAGTATGTGCCCAGCATTTCGGCGACTTGGTTGCCACCCAGCAGATCGTGCCTTCTTCCTTGAGGCAATAGTCTATCGAACGACGCCATTCTTCAGTCTGGTTGTAATAGGTGCAGCGGGTGTCTACGCAAAGATTACCGCCGATGGTGCCCATGTTTCTGAGCGGTGGCGAAGAGATAGACGCGACCGCTTGTGCAAACGCCGGAAATCGTTCACGGACCTTGTCGTCGCGAATAATGTTGGCCAGCGTGGCAGTAGCGCCGATGCGGATATCTTTGCTCGCTGCGTCTATCGTATCGAGGTCCGGAATCGACATCAGACTGACGACGGTCTCGGCCTTCTGATGACGCCGTTTCATGTTGGGCCACAAGTCCGTACCGCCAGCGACCAGGCGTGTATTGTCGGCGGATATGGCCTTTGCCGCGGCCTGAACAGTGGTCGGCGTTTCGAGCCTAATCGGTGGTAAGCGTAGCACTACTGTGTTCCTTCAACGCCTCGTCACGCTCTTTCATGGTTCCCGATGTCGAGCGGAGACCTTTTCTCTTAGCCTTCGGATCGTTTGCCGCGCGGCCGTCGCCACCCTGATCCGGTGTGTGCACGATGAGCGGTTCGCCGTAGTCAATGTCGGGAAACTTCGTTGGTCCCACCCGTGGATCACGTCCCTTTTTCTTCGCCAGCAGTCCTTTCAGGACCAGGTCAGGATGAATCGGCACCTGATCCACGCGGACGCCGACTGCGTCGAAGATTGCATTCGCCACCGCCGGCATGACTGGCAGCAGTGGTCCCTGGCCGGCCTCTTTCGCACCGTATGGGCCGCGCTCGTCATCGGTCTCTATGAAGTAGCACGTCATCTCCGGCATATCGTGAAAGCCGGGGCTCTTGTATTCGAGCATCGACGGCATTTTGTGTACGAGCGAAGATGACAGGTGCTTCGGCAGGCGACGGAACGCCTGCTCTTCCATGACTGCCTCGCCCAGGCCCATGTAAACGCTACCCTCAATTTGTCCGAGCGCAAGAACGGGGTTCAGCGCCCGACCGATATCGTGCGCTATCCAGATCTTGCCGACGTCATACACACCCGTTTCCGGATCGACCTCGACTTCGATAACGCTTGCTGAATACGAATACGTAGGCGATGGCCCTACCCCGGCGCCACGGAATCTCCCCGGCGCACGCGGCGGAATGTACGAACCGGTCGTACCGAGTGTACCGAATCGGGATTCGGCGATAACGACAGCTTCGTTGAAGGCAATAGCGTTGTCCGGATCGTGTGCCGGAAAGATCTTGCCGTCAGCGAATACGAGAGATTCTTTTTTGAGCTCCATGTGATCCGCGACCGCTTCGGCGATTTTGTCGCGGGCCCTTTCGGCAGCCTGCTTTGCGGCATGGCCGACCATCAGTGTGACGCGTGAGGAGTAGCTGCCGAGGTCCACTGGTGTCAGGTCCGTATCACCGACACACAGCCGGATATCCTTTAGATCGATGCCGAGAACTTCCGCCACCATAACAGCCAGAATGCTATCCGAGCCCTGTCCAATTTCCGTCTCGCCGCAGAACACTGCGACATTGCCGCTGCGATCCAATTTGATCTGGACGCCCGACTGCGGCATGTGATTCCAGTAAATGGGCAGTCCCGCACCGGTCATGTAGGCGCTGCATGCAATTCCCAGTCCACGGCCCTGCGGCAATTTTCCGTAGCGTTCATTCCAGCCGCTGCCCTTAACGACCGTCTCGATGCATTCCTTCAATCCGATTGTGCCCAAACGCAACCAGTTCGATGTGATCGAGTTGGCTTCGGCCAGATTCCGCAAACGCAGCTCCGCCGGATCGATGCCCAGTTCATGCGCGGCTTTGTCGAGCTGGATCTCGTAACCGAATCGGGGCTGCGGCGTACCGTGGCCTCTCTTGGGTCCACAGGGTGGTTTGTTGGTGAACGCACGCGCGCCCTCGAACCAGTAGTTCGGTAATGTGTAAGTCGTTGTCTGCAGGGCGCCAGTGTAGAACGTACTGGCTACGCCATAACTGCCGAATGCGCCGCCATCCAGTGTCGTTCGCAGATGCTGCGACGTCATCGTACCGTCTTTGCGAAAACCGGTTTTCAGGTGCATCTGCACCGGGTGGCGACCACGATGACAGTAGAAAACTTCTTCGCGCGTCAGCGTAATCTTGACAGGGCGGCCGAGTTTGAGCGCCATCTTCGCAACCACGATTTCATGATTGAAGGGATCGCTCTTGCCACCGAAGCCGCCGCCGTTGGAACAGGCGATCACCCGGATGCGCGATGACGGAATATCGAGCGTCTTGGCCAGCGCACGATGAACGTAATGCGGACACTGCGTCGATGAGTACACTGTAACGCGATCGTCGTCCTCAGTGACTGCAATCGACGAATGCTGTTCCAATGCAAGATGGTTGCTGCCCTCGTAGAAGAAATTATCTTCCAGTATGAGATCCGCCTCTGCGAATCCTTTTTCGACGTCACCGAACTTCAGTGAAACTTTCTTATGTATATTGCCGGAATCTCCGTAGTCATGGATTCTCGGCTCGGGCGTTGCCAGCGCTTCCTCGAAACTGGAAATCGTCGATAGCAATTCGTATTCGACTTTGACGGCCAGGGATGCAGCGTGTGCGATATCTTCGGAAACGGCTGCAACAGCCGCCAACGAATCGCCGACAAATCGCACCGTATCTATAGCGAGTGCATGTTCGTCTTCCGATACCGGCATGATGCCGAAGGGGTCCGGCAATTCTTCACCGACCAGCGTCCCCAGCACGCCGTCCATCGCCAGCGCTGCAGAAAAGTCGATGTTCTTGATCCGCGCGTGCGGCACGGTGCTCCTAACGAGCTTGACGTACGCGGTGCGCGGGAACTGTAGGTCGTCAGCGAAACGCGTCTGTCCCGTTACTTTGGCGCGGCCATCGACCCTGCGAAACGGTTTGCCGATAATCTTGAATTCGGTTTCCGTCTCGCCCGGCTGCTTATCTGGCGGTATCGATAACGCCTTTACCATTTTGATTCCTATCTCCGACCACTAAGGGATCTCGCTACCCATGAACAACTCTTCATCGGGTCGCCAGTCGTCACCTCTCTTCTTCGCTGCCGCCCACTTGACGGCTTCGACGATGCGGTTGTATCCGGTGCAACGACAGATATTCCCTGATAACGCTTCTCTAATTTGCACGTCATCGGGTTCGGTTTCCTTTTCAAGTAGTGCTTCTGCAACCATCAAAATGCCTGGAATACAGTAGCCGCATTGAGCCGCGCCAAGATCGGCAAATGTCTCCTGCAGTGGATGCAGGCTATTTCCGATCTGCAGGCCCTCGACCGTCTGGATGGACTTGCCGATGACATCCGCCGTTATCTGCAGGCAGGAAAGCACTGGTTCACCATCCACCAGCACGGCACAGGCACCGCACTCGCCCAGTTCACAGCCATGTTTGGTACCGGTAAGTTGGCACTCCTCGCGCAGAACCTCGAGCAGCGTATGGTTCGTCGGAAAGACAACCGGATACTCATCGCCATTGACATCAAGCACTGCTGCAGTCATCCCCTCGGGGACTCCGGCGACCCTAGCCTTACTGTTTTGACCGGACGACATGTCAGGTTACCATCCAAGTATTCGTACTGCGGAGCACGTCGGCGACGCTGCCGCTTCGCGTAAAGCCGTTCTTTCGTGGTGCATACCAGGACTTCTCGAAGCTATCACCGGGATTTTTGTATATCACGCCGAGCGCGACCGGTGCCGTCAACTCGACGAGCAAAGTCGCGATGACTTTCCTGGTTGCATCGTGACGCAGCACCTCGCGAGGCGCCGCTTTGGCATCGATGACCTCGAGCGCAAAATTATCCGGGTTAAATCGAATGCCTTTCTCGTTGTCGGCACCAAACAGCATGGGCTCGCCATGCTTGAGCCGCAACTGCGTGTCAGATGCGTTTTTTCGGTCCGTGAAGTCGGCAAACACGTCTTCGTTGTAGACAATACAGTTCTGGAAAATCTCGGTCAGAGCCGCACCGTCAAATGCGTGCGCTTCCCTGAGCACTTCACCGAGACCGACTTTATCCGTATCGATGGCACGGGCAAAAAATCTGGCGCCGGCGCCGAGCGCAAATTGTCCCGGCGACACTGGCGCATCGACGGACCCGTCCGGCGTTGACGGCGACCTTGTTCCTATTCTCGAGGTTGGTGAGTACTGGCCCTTGGTCAGACCATAAATTTCATTGTTGAAAAGTAGGATCTTCAGCCCGACATTTCGACGCAGTGCATGCATCAAGTGATTTCCGCCGATTGACAGGCCGTCGCCGTCCCCGGTGACTACCCAGACATCGATGTCAGGGTTCGCCAGTTTGAGCCCTGTTGCAATAGCAGGTGCACGTCCGTGAATGGTGTGAAAGCCGTAGGTCTCGACGTAATACGGAAAGCGCGATGCGCAACCGATGCCGGAAATAAATGCGGTTGATTCGGGCCTTGCTCCGACGTCGGCAAGCATTTTAGTTACGGCCTTGAGAATCGCGTAGTCGCCGCAGCCCGGGCACCATCGGACTTCCTGCGAGGTCGCGAAATCCTTGGCAGTCAGCACGGTGCCCATCGCGCTTCTCCTTTCGCGGCGGGCTTTCTGGCTGCTACGACGACCGGTGGCAACATTGAACGCATCTTTTCAACCAATTCCGAGATCAGGAACGGCTGACCCGTGACCTTGCATAAGGGCGTGGGATCGGCACCGATCTTGTCGCGTAACAGCGACGACATTTGTCCCATGTTCATCTCGGGAACCAGCAACCGCTCGAAGTTCTTGATGAGCGCAGCAAGGTTTTGCGGAAACGGGAACAGGTACCGCAGATGCGTATAGCTGACATCAGGATACGATTTACGAATCTCCTGCACGGCCTGATAAATCGGCCCGTAAGTGGACCCCCAGCCGATGACCAACAACTTGCCCTCGTCCGGCCCGAGCTCCATTGTCTGCGGTGGTACAAAATTTGCGACAGATGCGACCTTTTCAGCACGCATATCGGTCATGCGCTGATGATTCTCGGGGTTGTACGAGATATGGCCCGTGTCGATATCTTTTTCGAGACCACCGAGCCTGTGCATGAGACCGGGCATGCCCGGCGTAATCCACGGCCGACCCTGAGTCTCCGAATCTCGCTCGAATGCCATACCCTGAATATCGCGAGAGTCGTCCGGTTTTGGAGGCGCGTTTACACCGATGGGTTCGATCTCACTGACGTCAGGGAGTAGCCACGGCTCCGCCGCGTTTGACAGGTAACCATCGCTCAACAACATGACCGGCGTCATATGCCGCAGGGCAATACGCACGGCTTCAATCGCCACGTAGAAGCAATCGCCGGGCGAGCGCGCCGCGATGACAGGTATCGGCGTATCGGCATTCCTTCCATAAACAGCCTGGTAAAGATCGGACTGCTCCGTTTTCGTCGGCAAACCAGTCGACGGACCGCCTCGTTGCGAGTTAATGATCACGAGCGGAATCTCCGCATTGACGGCGAGACCGATTGCTTCGGTTTTCAGCGCAATACCGGGACCGGAACTTGAAGTCACCCCGATAGCGCCGCCATAGGACCCGCCGATCGCTGCACAAATCGCTGCGATTTCGTCCTCAGCCTGAAACGTACCGACACCGAGTTCGCCGAGCCGCGACAATCGATGCAACAACGGTGACGCCGGCGTTATCGGGTAGGAGCAAAAGAGCACCTGTCGATCCGCCAGTTCGCCAGCGGCGGCGAGCCCCAGCGACAGGGCTTCGGCACCCGTGATGCCGCGATATTCGCCGGCCGGCAGATCGGCCGTGCAGACCTTGAATCGGGGCAACGCCTCCGAGAGCTCTGCTGTCTCACCATACGCATGGCCCGAATGGAGCGCGGCCAGATTCGCGTCCTTTACAAGCTCGTTTTTTGCAAACTTTTGCTTGATCCAGTCCTCGATCGGCGACAAGTCACGGTCGAACATCCACATGAGCAGACCGAGCGCCCAGAAATTCTTGCAGCGGCCACCGTCGCTCTTGGAGAGCCCGAACGGTTTTGCTGCCTCGAGATTGAGCCGGCCGATATCAATGGATACAAGCTGGTAGCTATCCAGTTCTCCGCTATCCCGTGGATCCTCTTCATAGCCGGCTTTGGTCAGATTGCGTGGCGTGAAGCTGTCGTTGTTGACGATCACCAGTGCACCACTCGAGAGTAACGGCAGACTGACTTTGAGCGCTGCCGGATTGAAGGCAACCAGAACGTCGGGTGCATCGCCGGCCGTGGTGATCGGACTCGCGCCAATATTCATTTGATAGGCGGACACGCCAAATGTAGTGCCGACGGGCGCGCGGATCTCGGCCGGGAAGTCTGGAAATGTTGCGAAGTCTCTGCCGCTCAGCGCAGTCGATGCAATGAACTGCGACCCCATGAGTTGCACACCATCGCCGGAATCACCGGCCAGGCGCACGACAACCGAATCCATTGATTTGTAATCAGACACAGGACGCTGCTTCAGGGTGCGGTGCGGGTGAAATCAATTGCGCCATCAGGGAGCAGGTAAAGCACTATCGCCTTGCCGCCGCTAACGGTCGGGTAATGTTCTGTCTCCCCTTCGTAGACCAGCCAGCCCTGGCCCTGGCCATCGAACTGCGCATCCGCCGATTCCGGGATGATCATGTCGATCTCGCCGTTAGGGTGGCCGTGATACGGGCCCTTGATGTCGCCCATCTCCACGACGTCGACAGAAAAGCCGTTAGTATCGGGACCCGGCTTGATCACGCGTCCGAATTTAATGCCGCCCTGCTCTCGATCGCAGAGCCAACCTTCCTCGATGCCCTGTCGGCATAATTCAGCGAGGTCGTCGAATGCCTCTCCGCCGGGCGGAAAGTTTTCGCTGAGGAAGGCTTGCAAGTCACCATTGAGAGGTCTTCCCGCTATACGGGCGGTAATCGTTTCGACCGCCTCGGTAAATGCTTGTCGGCTACTCATCGGTAAGATCCTATGCCGCCAGTTTGACGTACTCGAAATCGCCGGCCTGGCCGTTGATGCCTGCTCGCGGCGCCGCAATCCAGCTTGCATATTTGCCGGGGCTCGTTTCCGGTTGCATCAGCGACAGGATGTACTCGAGGTCGGCATCGGACGCCAACCACTCATCCTTGCGCTCGTTCCATTCGGTCTCGGACACGATCTCTCCGGCGACCGTAGCGTACACATCTGAAAACTCACCGACTACGCGGCGGAACGCGCGATGCGGCAGGGATAAAGAGTAGTCGAGATCGTATGTCTGCAGGACACGGTTCCAGCGCTTCATGACCTTTTCGCAATCGTCTATGTAGTCATCGCAGAGCCGCGCATTGATGGAACTCAGGGCCGGCGTATCGACGATCTGCACCTTGCCATTGACTACCTGCGACACTGGATACGTGTCATTTTCCAGCTGATGATCATCATCTATTTTTATTTCGCGGAATCGGCCTTTCAATCCCGCGTTGAACGAATTTGCCGCGTTGGTCGAGATTTCCGCGCCAAAAAGATCGAGCGTTACCGAGTAATGAAAATTGATTTTCTTTTGTATGGTCGCGAGGTCGATGGCACCATGTTTGCGCACTGCCTCCTTATCCATAGGATCTGTGACACCGTGCTCGTTCATGATCTCGCAGGTTTGCTGGATCACGCGTTCGACGCCGGTTCGACCGACGAACATGTGGTGGCCTTCCTCGGTAAGCATGAAGCGGGTCGTTCTCGCGAGTGGATCGAAACCGGATGTCGCCAGCGATTCGAGCTGCATCTTACCGTCGCGATCGGTAAAGGTCGTGAACATGAAGAACGACAACCAGTCAGGCGTTGCCTCGTTGAACGCGCCCAGAATTCGCGGCTTGTCGGCATCGCCGGATGTTCTCTTAAGCAGATCTTCGGCCTCTTCCCTGCCATCGCGGCCGAAGTATTTCTGCAGCAGGTAGACCATCGCCCAGAGATGGCGTCCCTCTTCGACGTTGACCTGGAAGAGATTACGCATGTCATAAAGTGACGGCGCGGTCTTCCCGAGAAAGCGCTGTTGTTCAACTGATGCAGGTTCGGTGTCGCCCTGAATGACGATGAGGCGGCGCAGCATCGCACGGTACTCGCCGGGAACGTCCTGCCAAACCGGCTCGCCTTTGTGCTGGCCGAATGCGATGGTTCTACCTTCCTCCTTCGGCGCCAGCAGGATGCCCCAGCGATAATCGGGCATCTTCACGTAGCCGAATTTCGCCCAGCCTTCAGTATCGACGCCAACCGCGGTGCGCAGGTAAACCTCGCTGTCCTGAAATCCGACCGGTCCCTTACTCTTCCACCAGTCGATGTATTTGGGATACCAGGCTTCCAACGCACGCTGAAGCCGCGCATCAGATGCCAGATCGACGTTGTTCGGAATCAATGCTGCGTAGTCAACCTCTGACATGACTAAACTCTCCTGCGATCATATTTGGCACGCTTGCCCGTGCCATATAGTGTTAAAGCGCCCGTTTCACCGGCAGCGTTCGGGCGTTGAAAAATCCAGTTCTGCCATGCACTCAGGCGGCCGAATATCTTGGTTTCCATGGTCTCCGGACCGGCGAAACGCAGATTTGCTTCCATGCCGGTCAATGCATCCGGAGAAAAACTTGCTCTTTCTTCGAGTAACAGGCGGATTTCATCCTCCCAGTCGATATCGTCTGGCGCATAGGTGACCAGGCCGGCTTCGAGTGCAGCCTGCGCGTCAAGGTCCTGGCCGATCAGCCGCTGTGCGTTTTCCAGGCTGGCGCTGTCGCCGAGAAATCGTGTCTCAAGGCGCGTGAGTCCATTCGCCATGCGTAATGTACCGAAGCTTAGTTCGCTCAGGCGAATCCTTGCTGCCGGCCGATCGTCCAACTGCCCGTCCAGCATGTAGCTGCGATCGACGGCAAACAGCAGGTCTGCCAACATACCGACAAAGCAGCTGCCCGGCTCGACGAACGCAAAAGTCGTCCTCGAGGTAACGTCCAGCCGTTTAAATGTCCTCTGCATGTACAGCAGGATTTCCCGAACGAGCCAGTCTTCCCTGTTCTGATCGAGCAGCGCGTCGTATGCTGTAATTCGATCACCGTCTCCTGATGTCTTGATAATCAGCGTGCCCAGTGTCGGTTCATTGAATCTCAAATGGAGCAGCGCATCATCGATCGCTCTGATGACTGCAAGTGGCCAAAAGCTGACACCTTGCTTTTTCATGTCGTCCACATTCGCAGGGGCGTCACTATCTGGCGCCTCGATTTCCAGCGTTGCGCTTCGCCCTTCGCGATCGAGTTTCACGGCAACGAACGGATAACGAATGTCGTTTTCTTCTTCACTTCGTTCGAGACGATCGAGCTTAACGCCAGTTTCTCCCTCTGGACGATCTGAAGTCGCAGCCAGCTCGAGAGCTTTCTCGGTGACCCGTTCATCAAACTTCGAACGTGGCACCATCTCATCGACGAGACGCCAGTCCACCGCCCTCTTGCCTTTCATGCCTTCTTCGACGGTACAGAAAACATCGGCCAGGTCGCGGCGCACTTTGCGTTTATCGACGACACGGGTCAGCCCACCCGTGCCGGGCAAGACCGCCAGCAACGGAACTTCCGGCAGGGAAACGGTCGCATTGCCGTCATCGATCAGCATGAGGTACTCGGTCGCGAGTGCCAGCTCATAACCGCCGCCGGCTGCCGTGCCATTCAGCGCCGCCATGTAAGTTTGCCGGGAATGATGGCTTGCGTCTTCGATGGAATTGCGCGTCTCGTTGGTGAACTTACAAAAGTTGACTTTATGCGAGTGGGAGGAGGTTCCGAGCATGCGAATATTGGCACCGGCGCAGAACATGCCCTGAATCCCGGAGCTGATGACTACAGATCTGACCTCGGGGTGTTCGAATCTCAGCCGTTGAACCGCGTCATACAGCTCTATATCAACGCCGATGTCGTAGGAGTTCAGCTTCAGCTCGTAACCAACCGCACTCGGGCTGTCTTCGTCGACCGTCATAACAAGCCTCGCTACTGGCCCATCAATCGAAATCGACCAATGCCGGTAATGTTCCGGCGCAGTGCGAAAGTCGAGTCCTTCTGCCGGTTTTCCAGCAGGTTCAGAAAGTGCCTGCATTATAGTGCTGCTCTATGCTACGATCAACGTGAAACATGCATGATAATATACTCCACGCTCCCAGGGAGCAAGGTTCAACTTGCTAATTTGATGATAAAAAACATGATGTCTGCTCATCCTGATAGACGCGAAATCGAATCCGGTCGTCGGCTGACCCTGTTGGGTGACCGCGTGCGCACGCTTAGAACGTATCGTGGCATGACAAGAAAACAGCTGGCCCGCGATTCGGGTGTTTCCGAACGGTATCTCGCGCAGCTCGAGCAGGGGCAGGGAAATATTTCGGTAATCCTGCTCGCCAGGGTTGCCGCCGCTCTGAGAACCGAACCAAGCGACCTGTTGCAGATGCGGGAAAGGCGTACAGCCGAGGAGATATTGATCGCCGATCTGCTACGGGAATTGAGCCCTGACAACCATAAGGCGTTTCTGCAGATCCTGACCGAACATTTTTCGGTTCCCGCAGAGTCGCGTCGGCGAATTGCGCTGGTTGGTCTCCGCGGTGCCGGAAAAACCAGCCAGGGGCAGTTACTCGCAAGACGCCTCGACATGCCATTTGTACAACTTGGTAGTGAAATCGAAATGCTCGCCGGGATGAGCACGTCCGAGATTTTTTCGCTGTCCGGCCAGAATGGTTACACGCGCCTGGAAGAGAAAGCGTTGATGGAGAGTCTGAAACGATTCGACCAATGTGTTCTCGAGACCGGTGGTAGCATCGTTATGGATCCCAAATTGCTGAGTACGCTTTTGACGACATGCTTTGTTGTTTGGTTGCATGCCCGCCCGGACGAGTATATGCGCCGCCTCATTGCACAAGGCGATGTCAGACCAATGAAAAATCAGGCCGATGCTATGGCGGACCTTCGCCGAATTTTGTTGGAGCGCGACGAGTTCTACTCCAAGGCACATGCATCGATTGATACGAACGGCAAGACCGTCGAAGACTGCGTGGATGAACTGATTCAGATCATACCGAAGAGAATGAAGACCATTATCAGCGATGCCGTGGATGCCTGACGGATGGCGAAAATTACTTATATCGAATTCGATGGGACGCCTCATGAAGTCGATGTCCCGTCAGGATTGAGTGTCATGGAAGGCGCTGTGGACAACAATATACCGGGCATCGAGGCGGAATGCGGCGGCATGTGCAGTTGTGCAACCTGTCATGTCTATGTTGATCCGGCATGGTTCGAGGCTACTGGCTCGCCAGAGCACATTGAGCAGGACATGCTTGAAAGCGCCCTGGATTTACAGGAAACAAGCCGGCTGAGTTGTCAGATTGAGGTCAGTGACGAACTCGATGGCCTCGTTGTGCGTTTACCGGAGTTGCAGATCTGAAAAACTTGCAGAGTCGTTAGCCGGGTTTCTGGCCGGGATTTCGGGTCAGATCGACAATCGCCCGTCGGGACGGGCTCCTACGATACGTCGAGCGGCGCTTGTTGGAGCCGGTCCTGACGGATGATTGGTGATAAATCCCGCTTAGATTTTTTTTTCGTGACCTGCCCAGTACGGTTCCCGAAGTTCGTTTTTCTGAATTTTTCCTACCGCCGTTTTCGGCAGGCTCTCTACGAACTTCACAACTCTCGGCCGTTTGAAGCGAGCAATCTTCGCCGCACAGAAATCTATGAGTTCGTCTTCGGAGACAGTAGCATTGGACGACAGTACCACGTGCGCGGCCGGCACTTCTCCCCAGCGATCATCGGGAATGCCGAATACTGCACACTCATCAACCGCTTCATGTTGGTAGAGGATGTTTTCGATTTCGGCCGAATAGACATTTTCTCCTCCCGATACGAGCATATCCTTGGATCGGCCGACCAGCGTCAGGAAACCATCTTCGTCAATGAATCCGACGTCGCCTGTCAATAGCCAACCATCTTGCAAGCTGAACGCCTTGGCTGTTTCCTCGGGGTCGTTGAAATACGCCTCGAACAATTGATCTCCACGCGTAACAATATCGCCGATTTCACCGGCGGGCAGCAGATTTCCCTCCTGGTCCACGATTCCGATTTCTGCGTTTGAAGCTGCCCGTCCCACAGTCCCCAGTTTCTTTTCGCCGTGATTCTCGCAACGAATTGTTATCGGACAGGCTTCAGACTGCCCATAATTCTCGGTAAACGCAGCGTGCGGTAGTGCGGCCCGAATACGCTCGAATAACGCACGCGCCATCGGGGCGCCAGCGTAGCCAATGTTGCGCAGCGTCTTTAGAGGCCTGGCGGAGAATTCGGAGTGCGTGACGAGGTCATTGAGTTGGCTCGGCACCAGGAACGCCGCGGTTATTTTTTCCTGCTCGACAAGGCGCATGAACCCCACCGCATCCCAGGCATCAGGCAATACGATTGTTGTTCCTACCATGACCGCCGTACCAAACCAGACGAACAGTCCTGCCGTGTGGAAGAGAGGCGTGGAGGCAACGACGACGTCGTTTTCGTCCAACCCGAAATCTTCGGCAGCAGCAATGGCCGAAGCACATCTTGCCTTGTGACTGACGAGCACAGCTTTTGGAAGACCTGTTGTGCCCCCCGTCAGCGTAATCGCATACGCATCATTCTCATCCAATGAAACGGTCGGTGCGTCTGTCGGCTTGCCGCTAAGGAACTGCTCAACATGCACGGCATCTGAAAGATGGGCCGATTGATTGTTCGGCCGGTCAAACAGGATGAGCCTGATCGGCTTGTCGAGTCTGGGCAATACGTCTTCGATCAGAGATACGAAACGGGATTCAAAGAACAAGGCGTCAGCTTCGATCTTGTTTAATACATATACCAGCTCACTGGCATTGCTTCGGGTCGAACAATGAGCTGAGACATACGGCGTTCTGGCAATGGCAAAGTACGCAATCGCGTATTCCGGGCAGTTTGTGGACAAGATCGCTACCTTGGCCCCTTTTTCAAGCCGGAGGTCGAGCAACGCATTAGCGAGTCGATTTGCGTGTTGATCAAATTGCTCGTACGTAATGCGCTGACCGCGCCCAATCAATGCCACCCGATCCGGCGCGCGTAATGCTGCTTCGCGAAGAAAATCACCGACAAGCATCTATGAATTGATCTCCTTGCAGTGCATATACGAGTTGGCTCTCGGGTGCCGACGATAACCGCAGTATTTTGCTGCGTCAAAAAGTGAAATATCCTGCACTAGGAATTTTCGAAGCAGAATAACGTGAAAACAGTGTATTCGGGGTCGAACCGAGGTCTCGAGCTTGATGAACGGCCAGTTGGAAACGACCAGGGCGAAACCTCGGTTCGACCCCGAATACACCCGGGCTTGATATACGCCAGCACTTCGAATAGTTTTGCGTGCTCACGAGAGTCCGAGGACCTGAATGATGACGTTTGTCGTTACCGAAACCTGCATCAAGTGTAAGCTGACAGATTGTGTCGAGGTTTGTCCGGTTGACTGCTTTTACGAGGGGCCAAATATGCTTGTGATCGATCCCGATGAATGTATCGACTGCACACTGTGCGAGCCGGAGTGCCCTGTAGAGGCTATCTATTCGGACGACGAACTCCCTGAAGATCAGCAGCATTTTCTCTCGCTGAATGAAGAATTGTCGCGTGAGTGGCCCGTTATCACGGAAATGAAAGATCCACCGCAAGATGCGGACGACTGGCGCGACGTAAAAGATAAATTTCAATATCTGGAGCGATAGGAGATGACGCGATATCAGCCCGCGAAAACGATGGCGAGTCCGATATAGGCTCGAATAGTCGTCATAATTCATCCTCTGCGAGCACCACCAGGCTGTCATCCGGTTGCAATTCGTAGTTCGTATTCTTTTCCGGAACCAAAGTGATGCCGTTGTTATTTTCTTTATCGTTTTCCAGCGCTTTTACTTTCACGCCGAGGCAAACCTCACCACGCTTCTGAGCAATTGCCATCATGTCTGCGAATGAAACCTGTATGGGTAGCGATTCAAAATACAGATTTGCAGGTTTTAGATAAATTTCTGATCCGTCTTTCTGAAATATATCATCGTACACTTTTTCAATGTCGCGACTCTCCGAAATCTGCGCCATGATCATGCTGACGAGACGGTTTGAAATGATGACGTCCTGCACACCGGCCTTGGCCACAAGCGCGTCGTTCTGTGAGTCGAGTATTTCTGTTATCAGCTTGGTGTTGCGGCTTTCAGTGGGATACTGACTGAATATACGACGCAACAGCAGCAAAGCCACAATGTTTTCAGAATCGACACGTGCGGCGTCAACGTGAGCCCCTCCGGAATCAGTACCAGCCAGGATGATGATATTGTCGTATTCGAACGGTTTTACCGACAGCAGATCCTCGATATTCAGACAGTCCTTTTGAATCAATCCGACCTCTACTGAATCTAACTCTTCATTCAATGCATTGATCTCTGCTACCTGCTCATCGGTCGGGCGTTTGAGCAAAACCTGAATTTGACTGCCATCGATGATGTAGTCGGCAAATTCCCGGATGGTTGCGGTCGATTTGAAGGTCCACCCGACCATAAGTTCGCGTTCGATTCGCTGCTCCTGCCGAACCCCCGACAATGTATGTTCCGACGGCGCCGCCACAGGCTCGTCCATAAATTCAATGGTGGAGTCATCGTTGGCAAGGATTAAGACTTCATCGGTGGGCGCCATGGCCCGGTCGCCAGGCGGGTTCATGAATATTGTGCCATCGGCATTGCGTATGCCCATCGGTACACCATCAGGAAATCGATAGGCAATCTCGCCAAAGGTGCTGTCACCCCACTCAGTATCGAAGAAGTACATCTCACAACCATCGAACGATAGAATCTCGTTATAGACGACCGACAGGCCGATCGATCGCGAAGTCTGCACCAACAACTTCGCCAGAATGTCACTGGTATTCACAGTAATTACGTGGTCCGGGAAACTGGACCTCACGATTTCTCTATGGGTCGGGTTAAAAATCTCAACGACGACACTGAACCCGTCACTTTCAATCTCGTTACCCATGGTAGCCAGGACAGTTTGAATCGCCTTGGCATCACTTGATGCCTTTCGCTCTGCACTATCCGTGTCATCACAGCTTGCAAGAATGATCACAGAACCGCAGGACTCGAGCGAGACCATGTCGAGGTTGGTGAGCGTCGAAACGTCACCACTTCGCGTTACGATGCGAGTCGTCGCGGTGTCATTCAGTCGGAGCCTGAGGACGTCATCCATTTCTTGTTTGTCTTTATCGGCCAATACCACAACACACGCGTCTTTTTCGCTTTCGTTCGCAATGACGAGTTCGCGCAAAGTCTCAATGATGCGTTGCTCGTTCCAGCCCAGAACCAAAGTGTGGCCCTCTTCGATGACCTTTGATCGACCACGCTTTAGCTCATATATTTTTTGGTCCAAAGCTGTAGTGATAAATGCAATAAGGGCGGACAACATAACGATGCCGGCAATACCCGCCAGGACTGCGAACACTTTGTAGGCGGCTGAAGAGTAAATATCCTGCGCCATATTGCCGGGATCGGTTATTTCCAAAAACGTGATGTATAGGTTGCCGAGAAAACCCAGGCCCTCGTGCTGCAGCCCAACCTCGGGATACAGTAGTAACAAGGCACCGCGCATTACACCGATTAGAAGGAATATCGCAACGAATACTGCAGTCAGCGCTTTGAATATTGAGCCACCGCCCTTTGCCATGAACGTGTCAAAGCGATAGCGCAGTCGGGTTTTGCGAATATCGGTTTCTGGTGGAGTCTCGATGACCCGCTTATCCGTAATCTGGGTCAGATGCCTGACTTTGGCAGTCGCCGTCAAATCGTACGGATTTGTGTTGTCATTTTCCTCAGGCGCCGATGCGTCAGAATTTTCCGCCAACTCAACTTCCATTCCCACCGAATCATTTGCGGTGCGTCGCTCAGGAATTTCAACAACTTTGCCTTGATCGTCGAGCACATAGACGAGTGCTCCTAACGACCGCAGATTGGAAACCGCCGTATTGGCCTGCTCCCACTCCAGATTCTTGGCCAAGGTGATAGCCGCACCTGAGAACAGCTGGTCAATGACATCATCGGCCTTTCGGAACCGCTCGGAGAAGCTAGCCCTCACGTCGCCCACGCTGAAGCCATCGGCGACCTCGCCTTTGAATGCGATGTTGTAAAGCTTGCCCATGCGGTCCCTCTACGCCGGCTAATGCGGTGTAAGGGGCTCAAAATACAACGACCGGCAGAGCGAAAAGGCTACGAAGGTCACAGATTTAGTAAAATTGGCGGTTTGTGAGGCGCCCGGAGAGATTGATTCCTCGCTGCGCTCGTCTCACCCCTTCGGGGCGCACTTCGTGCGTCTGTCGGCTCGCGAAGCGAGCCTCGGTGGGACGGCAGCTTCATGCAGTACGATCTCTGATACTTCGATCACAAGACCTCCAGGCCGGAGCCCATCGAAACCCCGTTCAGTGTAAAAGTGTTACCTATGTCTGCGGCCCCCTGTGTCAAGATAGTTGTCGCGTCGATGCGTATTTTACGTTTCGAGAACTCGAGGACCAGATGGCCAGGCCGTACTCCGTTGCTTCCGTAAGACGCTGACCCTGAATGCCCCCGGTCACCAGCTTGAGCAGGTCCGTTTCAGTGATGATTCCCGCCAGTCTCCCATCGGAGTCGACCACCGGGGCTCCAGCTACCCGATGACGCAGCAGGAAGTCGGCCGCCTTCTTGATTTGGGTCTCAGGGCCGAGGGTGGGCACCACTGCATTCACAAACTCACCGGTCTGGGGCAGACTCTTTATGGGCTCCTCCTCTGATCGCCGGTGCACTTCCTGTAGCTGGTCTTGTCCTACACGGATCCTGGCGGGCAGGCACGGCACCCTTACTGCGGAAGTATCGTGTATGTCCCTATCCATCCGTCACTGTGATCATATACCGCGTACTGCGGGTAATCTTCATCGGGGGAATGCTGTTCGTCTACTTTGTAGCCCTGCGATTCGAATCTGTCTACCATCGCGGCGAGAGTATCCCTGGCTTCTTCTACAGTTGCACACAGCGTTTCGTCTTCATCCGGATTAGCCAAATTGACTACTTTTGCGGCCATTGGTTTCTCCTGCATTCGGTCGGTTTAGTCTATCTACAGAGAACGTCACTCCTACAAGAATGGCGATCGATCGTCACTTGTGGGTTTTCTTTTTCGGCACTAGGTTAACGCGGCCGCGGTCGCGCACGGCATACCTGGGCACCCTGTGCCGTTCGTTCAATTTGGCGATAATCTCCTTCACCTTCGTCGTCACGGCCTCGAGGTCCCCTTGTCGGCAGCCGTGAATGGTGTTAGTGCCATCAAACGCGATCACATAGCGATGCCAGTTGGAGCCTATCCCGCCGGGCGGAGGCTCTGCTCGCCGGACCGATACGATCTCGTAGGGTTGTTCCATTGCTGAGGATTCGTTAGTCATGCATGTTCATGTGCAAATGATCAAGCCCGCCAGCTCGAATCTGGGCAGCGCATGATGTCAGCGGATTGTTGTTATTGAGGTAAAGGGCTTACCAGCGATTTCCGCCGCCGCCATATCCGAGAACGTCATTTAGTAGCGAAACCAAACTAAATGATGATGCGCTGGTTGTCAAGATAGTATCGGAACGCTACTATCCAGCGATGACCCTAAGCGCCAAGATTGTCCAACTATCATTGCCGTATACGAAGGCGAGGAACGACTGCCAGACGGAACGGCACGCATCAATCTCTGGGTGAGGGAAAAGAATACAAAGCGGCACGACATCAACGTGCACGTCGTAGAGTAATTCTGCATCTTTTGTTCTTGGGCACATTGCAGAGATTTGGAAGATCAAAATGGCAACGTGGCGCGAGGAGTTTACAAGGCTATCGGATATACACGGCGAAGAGTGGCAGAAATTTATCCACGGTGAAAACAACCAACAAGACGTTTGTAATTCCATGGACGATGTTGCCGAGATACTCAGACGTTGGGAAGCGGCAGGCTGTCCAGATAGGGAAGAAGAAATTTATATCTAGCAAATTGGGCCATCCCTGGCCCTGTAAGGTCAAACGTTATCGTCGAGCGGCTCGACTGGTACTGACAAGTGAACTGACAAGCCAATGCGACCAGAACTTCGCGAGAACGGATCAGAGCAGCCGGTCAGGCGGCGCGATGCGTACTCTTTGCCCCTTCAACCGATATGCGGAGAACTCATGACGCAGGGCAGCGATTTCCAGCTGCAGTGACAGCCGCGACCGAAGGGTGGTGGTGAGTAGCGAAAACAGAAAGCAGAGGATGCGAGCCATAGACATGAGGGTGCCCAATGACTGCGAAAATTTCAATGGAATTAACTGACACGGTTTGTCGGGACCTACAGGACTGGATTAGTCGGGAAAACATAGTCCACGTCGTATACTAAGCACTTGGTCTTTAATCATCATCGAATCCATGGAATTAGCAGCATCCCTTTTATCTGATTTGCTCGCCGAATGGCCTATTGCACGTCTGGCAACCGTGAACGAAAACAATCAACCGCACCTGGTGCCCATTGTGTTTGTTGCGCACCAAGGTATTCTCTGGTCGCCCATCGATGGCAAACGCAAACAGATGGTCGAACTACAGCGCATTCGCAATCTCAGAGGCAATGCGAATTTCAGTTTGATTTTGGATCAGTATGACGGCGACTGGAATAATTTGTGGTGGGTGCGATTGGATGGCCAATCAGAAATCCATACGGTGGCCGATCAGACCTCTGCTCAGGTGACAGTCGCACTCAGGGATAAATATCCTCAGTATGAAAAAATATCTCTGTTCAAGAATGAACTCCTGCTTCTGAAGTTGATGTGGTCAAGGGCGACGGGCTGGGCACAAGATGATCTAACTACGACGATTGGTCGCGCACTGGCTGCCAAAAACGTAAAGGAAAGGTAAACTGCTTTTTTCTCGAAATCCGCAGCGAAGCATCTGCTTGCGACATATGAAAAGCGGCCGAATCTCATGATAATGATTTGGCAGATCTTTCTATCACCCGTCAACGCTGCTGAAGATATACGCCTACGATTACCGCAACCGGATCCAGTCAAGCCGGCGTCCTGCGGGAATTGCCAAGGTGGTTTTGTTGCATCGAGGGTCGGCTGACGCCAAATTCGGGGCGTCGCCGCGAGTCTTTCTCCTCGTGGCTCCGTCTTCAATCCCCAGTCTTAAACTGCACGGCCTCATCCGATCCGCCAGTGGCGTCTCCCTCACTGTACGAGTGTGCGCCCGCGCCAGCTAGTTTTCCCCTTTGAACGATCAGGTATTCATCCCTTATCGGTTTACCATCAAACCAGCACTCCAGGATCTCCCTTACACCTGCAGCGTATCGTGCCTGAGCCGAAAGCGAGGTTCCAGACGTGTGTGGAGTCATCGCGTGGTGGGACATACGCCTCCACGGATGGTCCTTAGGCGGTGGCTGCGGGAACCACACATCGCCAGCATAGCCCGCTAGGTGACCCCTCTCCAGCGCTTTTGCAACAGCGTCCCGATCACAGATTTTTCCTCGGGCCGTATTTACGATATAGGAACCACGCTTCATACTGCTTATCAATTTCTCATCAAAAAGGTGTTCTGTCTCTGGATGAAGTGGGCAGTGAATGCTCACAACGTCGCTAGACTGCACCAACGACTCCACATCCTCATGAAACGTGAGTTCGAGTTCTTTCTCGACCTCGGCCGGTAGCCTGTGTCGATCGGTGTAGTGAAGATCCACGTCAAATGGCTTCATGCGCTTGAGCACTGCAAATCCAATGCGCCCGGCACCGAGGATGCCGATACTCATACCTTCGACATCGTACGATCTGGCCACTGCGTCTGCTATGTTCCATCCACCTTTTATTACCCAGGTGTACTGGGGGATGTAGTCCCGCACAAGCGCCAGAATCATCATGACGGTGTGCTCCGAAACACTGAGGCTATTGCAAAATGTGACCTCGCACACCGTTATGTTTTTGTCGATCGCTGCCTGCAGATCAACATGATCCGAGCCGATCCCAGCCGTGATCGCCAACTTGAGGTTGGCAGCCTTCGCAATCCGTTCAGCCGTAAGGTACGCGGGCCAGAATGGCTGAGAAATCACGACGTCAGCGTCAACCAGCTCCTTCTCGAACACCGAATCCGGGCCGTCCTTGTCAGACATCACGACGAACGTGTGACCACGATCTTCCAGAAAGCTTCGCAACCCAAGCTCCCCTGAGACACAACCGAGGAGGTCGCCAGGGGAAAAATCAATAGCACTTGGCGAAGGCAACGACTGGCCGTCCGGATACGCCGTCAGCGTTGGAATGCTATCGCGCGCATATTTCGGCGGGTAACCTTCTTCAGGGTCATCATAGAGTACGCATACGATCTTACGTTTCCCGTTAGGCTCGTTCATTTTTCTGACCTCCTTCGATTCGACAGTCTTTCACCCTGTAGGTATCTGTTTCGGCACGCAGTGGAGCTTGGGTTGCTCATTTT
>FXBF010000157.1_pt1 | contig 21016 bp, 22 predicted proteins | sample 5335321 | NCBI WGS metagenome assembly FXBF01 (sample SAMEA103928391, study PRJEB20085) | sediment metagenome | isolation source: sediment
GCCGTCCGTGGCACGCCCGTTCGCCGGGCCAAGGGTCCACCGGACCCTTGGCAAGTCTCCGGCTCACCCATGGCGAACCCGCTCAGCGGGATAATCCCGGTGCTTCGCTGTCCCTGCTGCGCTTGGGCACCGGCCCGAGCCTTCCGTGGCTCGGGCGTTCGCCGGGACGAGTGTCCACCGGACACCCGTCTTTCTCCGGCTCACCCACCGGAGCTTTATCTGTTTCCGCTTAGCCCATGGCCTTTTTGCATCCTCGGCTCCGCCAACGGTACGTCCTGTACCGCTCCTCAACTCGCTTCCCCGCGACGCCTAGCAGGGCGTTTTTCAACACCCTGCTAAAACACCCCCAAGCAGGGCAAGCGGCGAGCGCGTATTGCCGCCGTCGTCCGGTGCGCGAACGGGCGCCGCCCCAGCCGATCTAGGATTTCACGCATAACGGCGCCGAGACCATTGATCCAGCGGGCTGTGGACGCCCTCGTGCGCCCCGTGCTGACACCCGTCCGCGGCGCACTACAATGAAAGTAATGTAGAGAACGGGCGATTAGTGGGGCCAGTGGTGAATAAACGCCTATTGTTAACGTGGATACCAGCGTTGCTGGCGATGCTGAGTGCTGATGCCTATGCGCTTTCACCGCCAACGCAGCTGCGCCATATCGACGCACAGGCACAGTCCGTCAAACAGAAGGTCCTCGGGCTCAACCGCGATCTGCTGATTGCCGCCGATGAGCTGCGCTACCCGCGCGCCACGCGCGTCACGGTGTTCTTGTCCGTAAATGCAGATGAGTCGTTTCGCCTGGATTCTATTGAAATTGCGATCGACAACAAGATCATTGCAGAGCGCCGTTATAGCGATCGCGAAGTCGCGGCACTCGTTCGCGGCGGGATACAACGCCTCTATGCCGGCAATCTGCCCATCGGCGAGCACGAGCTCACGGTAACTATCAGCGGTCAAAACATGAACGGACAGGATTACCAGCAACGCAGTTCGATGATTTTTTATAAAAGGACGGAACCGAAAATTGTCGAGATGATGATCGTTAAACCTGCAAACAAGCGCCAACCGGAGCTCCACCTGCCGACGACAGTGCCGGACCGCCAGGCGCGACACGTCAAGGATCCCTATTTCGGTGAGGTCCTGTTCGATGTTTATCAGAAAAAATATTTTTCCGCCACGATAGGCCTGCTGGCGGCGCAGGCCACGGGCAGTCTGCCGCAGCATCAGCGTGAGTCACAGTGGCTACTGGGCGATCTGTACCTGGCTTATGGACTCCACAGCGAGGCCGCTCGGACGTTCGCGCGCTTGATTAACCGGGGCGCACCTGTCGAGGCGGTGGCACGCGCGCGATTTTCTCTCGCGAGGAGTTGGTACCAGCGCGGCGACGTCAAACGGGCACAAGATGCGTTACTGCGTATGCAAGACCCGCTACCGGCGGATCTCAAGGATCAACAGCAAGCGCTTCTGGCTCTGGTTCTTATGAAACGAAACCGCCCAGGCGAGGCCGTAGCCGTGCTAAGTCAGCTGCGAGGCAAATCGGAACGAGTCACGTACGCACGCTACAACATGGGTGTGGGCCTGATACGGATTGGGCGCACCAAGGAGGGCGTGGCGTTATTGGGGAAGATCGCGCGCACGCGCGCCAGGAACGGCGAAATGCTGGCGCTGCGAGACAAGGCCAACCTGGCGCTGGGTTTTGCGTTCCTCGGCCTGCCCGATCCCGGCAAGGCGAAATCCTACTTCCGCGAGGTACGCCTCAGCGGACCGTTTTCCAACAAGGCGTTGCTCGGGCTCGGTTGGGCGCTGTCCGCCCGGGGCAAGTACAAACAGTCCCTGGTGCCCTGGATGGAGCTGCAGAAAAGAAGCGGGATCGACATCGCGGTGCAAGAGGCCCTGCTGGCGGTACCGTACGCCTTGGCTGAGCTCAAAGCCTACAAGCAGGCGGTGCAGCGCTATGAAAACGCGATAGTCGTCTACAACGCGGAGATCGAGCGCCTCGGATACGCGATCGATTCACTGCGTGCCGGCAACCGCTTGGCAAGCGTTGCATTGGCGGATCAGGCAGACACCGCCGGGCGCGCCGCCCCCGCGGACCCGTTGCCCGATTCACCGGAAAGCCGCTACCTCATTGGGCTGTTCGCGAGCAATGAGTTCAACGAAGCAACGAGAAATTATCGCGACCTGCAATCGCTGGCGCGGAATCTGGATTGTTGGTCCGAGGCCCTAACCGGCAGCGACGGACAAGACCTGGCCAGGTCGTTACTGGCAGCCCAGAAACAGCTTGCGGCTCCGCCCGGCGACGCCGGCACAGCCGCTGAGCAGCAGGATTGTGGACGCGTGAATGATCCGCGACATTGGAAGCTCAGCAGTGACTACAAGCCAAACTTGTGGCAAACCGGCCCGGGCACGCATTCACAGGATCTCAGGATCACGCCGGCGACATCGCCGGCAGCTGCCGCAAAAAACACGCCACAGGGAGCGGACAAAGCGCGCGAGGCCGTCATGACGCGTATCGCCGCGCTGCGCGCGCGCTTGCCTCGCTTAAAAGCCGAGGTGGTCGGGGTCGCTACCGCTCTTTCACAGTACCTTCAGCACCGCGCAGCGCAAGACCTCGAGCGCCAGAAAGAACGCCTGCGGGCCTATGTCACGCAGGCGCGGTTTGGCATCGCGAGCGTTTACGATCGATCATCGCGCCGTGCCCGGCAAGTACAATGAACGCTCGCTCCTACGCTGCACTGATATTTGCTCTCGTGCTAACGGCATGCGCCTCGGCACCGACCGACGACACTATTAAGAGCATCGAGGAGCAGAACATCGAGATACAAAGGCAGGCCCCGGAGAACACCGGGCGCGGAAAGGCGATCGAGAGTTACCGCGAGTTCCTGAGCAAGGAGGGGGACGTTCCGCTGCGTGCCGAGGCAATGCGACGCCTGGCGGATCTGGAGTTGGAACGATCGGAGGCGGCATACCTCGAGCAAGCAAAAAAGCTCGAATCGGACACGAAAAACGAAAAGGTGCTCAAACCAGCGGATTATGCGAAGGCGATAGAGGCGTACCGGGAGCTGTTGCGGACCAATCCGAATTACGTGGGCAATGACCAGGTATTGTATCAGCTTGCCCGTGCCTACGAGCAAAGCGGGGACTATCGCAAGGCACTTCGCACGCTGAACCAGCTCGCCAGATTATACCCGAATGCGAAATTTATCGATGAAGTGCAGTTTCGACGCGGTGAGTTGTTTTTCGTAATCGAATCATACCCTGAGGCGGAGCGCGCTTATCGCGCGGTTTTGAAGTTTGGCGACACATCTATATTCTACGACAGGGCACTCTATAAGCATGGGTGGTCACAGTTCAAGCAATCACGTTACGACTCAGCGATCGATTCGTTTTTCGATCTGCTCGACCGCAAGCTCCTACAGACAGGTTCAGCGCGTTCCGCATCAGCACCGAAGCCGCCAGGCGAGAGCGAGATCAGCGACGATACGTTCCGCGTAGTCAGTTTGAGCTTCTCCTATCTTGGCGGAGAGAAATCTATAGCCAAGTACTTCAAGAAAAAAGGTGCACGCCCCTATGAAGCGGCAGTCTATGACAATCTGGGTGGCCTTTACCTCACGCAAGAACGCTACCAGGACGCGGCGAATGCCTTCAGCGAGTTTATCAAGCAACATGAGAATAGCCGGCGCGCACCGAGCTTTCAGTTAAAGATCATCGAGGCCTACGGAAAGGCCGGTTTTGCTACGCTGCTTGTCAAGGCCAAGGAGGAGTTCGTCGCACGCTACGGCGTCGGTACCGACTTCTGGGCATCGTACGACGCTAACACGCAGGCAACGATCGCACCGTACCTGAAGAGCAATACCGAAGATCTCGCGCGCCATTTCCACGCGCAGGCGCAGCGCACCGGGAAAGCTGCCGATTACGATCTGGCCGCCCGATGGTACGCCGAGTACGTGAAGCAGTTTCCCGACGATGGCCGCTCGCCGCGCATGAACTTCTTGCTCGCCGAGGCGCTCGCAGAAGGGAAACGTTATCGCGAGGCGGCGATACAGTACGAAAAAACAGCCTACAGCTATCCAACACATTCCGATAGCGCGGAGGCAGGTTATGCCGCTTTGCTCGCCCACGAAAAATACGAACAGCAGCTACGGGGTCGTAAGCGGCAAGAGTATCAGCGACGTGCAATTGCCAGTGCGCTACGATTCGGTAACACATTTCCCGGCGACAAACGCGCGGCCGCCGTTCTGACGAATGCCGCGGAGGAGTTGTTCGCCCTGAATCAGCCGGGACCCGCGGCAAAGGCTGCGCGCCGTGTTATTGCGATGAAACCGCAGCCGCGCGCGGTGCTGCGCCGCACCGCTTGGACGGTTGTTGCCCATGTAGAGTTCGAAAAGGGGGCTTTCGGGCAAGCGGAAGCTGCCTACATGGCCGTCTTGCGGCTCACCCCATCCGGTGATGCGCGCCGACCTGCGCTGGTCGAGCGCCTGGCGTCGTCAGTCTACAAGCAAGGAGAACAGCAGCGCGCGAACGGTGACTTACGCACAGCCGTGGCACATTTTCTCCGGGTCAAGAATCTCGCACCGACCTCATCGGTGGCCCCCACCGCCGAGTACGACGCGGCTGCCGGGCTCATCGCCTTGAAGGACTGGCGCGGCGCGGTAAAGGTGCTGGAGCGTTTTCGCACGAAGTATCCGGACCATCCGCTGCAGCGCGACATACCGGAAAAGCTGGCAGCGGCCTATTTGCAAGGCGGGCAATGGGGCAGCGCGGCGGCGGCATTTGAGGAAATCGCACGGCGGCGGCAAGACCCGCAGGTACGAAAGGAGGCACTGTGGCAGGCGGCCGAGCTCTACGAAAAGGGCGGGCGCGGCGATTCCGCAGCCGCCGCATACAAGCAGTACATCGTCCTGTTTCCCGACCCCTTCGAACGGACCATGGAGGCACGCTACCGGCTCGCCCAGCTCTATGCCAAGGATGGGCGCAACACCGGCTACTATTATTGGCTAGGGAAGATCGTTGCGGCGGCAGACGCGGGTGGACGGGCGCACACCGACCGCACGCAATACCTGGCGGCAAAAGCCTCGTTTCTGCTCGCAGAACGCGCGCACCGGCAGTTCCGTAGCGTACGCCTGGTGATTCCGCTGCAAAAAAGCCTGAAGGCAAAGCAACGCAAGATGCAGGTAGCGCTGAAAGGATACGGGCGCGCGGCCGACTACGGTGTCGCCGAGTTTACGACGGCGGCAACCTATCGCATTGCCGAGGTCTACCAGAGCCTGGGCCGTGACCTGTTGGCGTCACAGCGCCCGCGCGGCTTGTCGCCCCAGGAGTTGGAGCAGTACGACGTGCTGCTTGAAGAGCAGGCCTATCCGTTTGAGGAAAAGGCGATTGAGATCTACGAAATAAACGTGCGGCGCGTTGGCGACGATATCTACGATGAATGGGTAAGAAAGAGCTTTGAGCAGTTGCGCAAACTACGGCCGGTTCAGTACGCCAAGTCCGAAAAGAGCGAGCAGGTGAGCGATGCGATTCGATAGAGTTTTGCTTTTTTCGCTGGCCCTGGGCACAGCCGGGCTATCGGCTTGCACCGCACCGGCACAACGCCCCGGCGGAGCGCAGCCGGCTGTAACACCAGCGGCTGTGGTCGGCGAGGCCAAGGCGCAAGCCGTCGACCCGGTGGCCGCCAGAGAGTACCAACGCGCCGTGGCCGCGATGAAGGCCGGGCGCGACGCGCAGGCAGAACGAATGTTACTGGCCATGACCCGCACCTACGGGCAGCTGGCCGGGCCGCATGTGAATCTGGGCATCATTTATCACCGCACAGGGCGGGGCCGCGAGGCGGAGCAGGCCTTTCGCAGGGCGATCGCGCTTAGCCCGGGGCGGGCAGACGCCTACAACCATCTCGGCATCGTGCTGCGCGAGAATGGGCGCTTCCGTGAGGCGCGCGATGCCTACGAAAGCGCGCTGCGGATCGAGCCGTCCTACGCCTACGCCCAGCTTAATCTAGGCATACTCTACGATTTGTACTTGTTTGACGCGAAGAAAGCGCTGCAACACTACGAGCAGTATCAGGAGCTGGTGGCCGCACCGGACCCCAAGGTTGCCAAATGGGTGGTGGATCTACGCCGGCGCATGAAACGCCAACAAAAGACCGCGGGGAGGTAATCTCGATGAAGCGTCTCCTCACTGTGTTCCTGCTGTTGTACGCAATCTCGCTCACGTATGCGCGGGCACAGGACCGTGTGGAGCTGCCAGGGACTTCCATTATCGGCAACCGGGAGTTACCGAAGGTTCTATACATCGTTCCTTGGAAGCGACCGAACGCGGACAACCTGATGGGAAATCCAGTGGGTAGACTTGTGCACGAGGCACTCGGCGCCGTCGATCGTGAAGTTTTCCTCCGGCAGATTGAGTATCAAGAGATTATTGCCGAAAACAACGCGCCCGAAGAATCAGTGTCAACGAAATAAATTCCCTGTTACATCGTAATCAGCATTTCGTTTGGAGGCTACTATGGAAACCTACGCCACAATAGTTCGTTTCTTTCAAGACGGCGGCATATTTATGTACCCGATCGTGATCGTGCTCGCGCTGGGGCTGAGCATCGCGATTGAACGGTATTTTTATCTCAGCCGTTCTACCAGCGTAAACAAAAAGATGTGGCGAGAGCTGATGCCATTGATCAAGGCAGGCGAGTATAAGAGGGCGCTGGCCATCGCATCGGAGTCGAAGACCGCCATAGGGATGATCCTGAATTACGGCCTTTCACGCACCGGAACGGCGCGGCGGCGCGATGACATCGAGATCGCCATGGAGGAAGGCTTGATGGAAGTCGTACCGTCGCTGGAAAAACACACACCGTATATCGCCACCTTTGCCAACATCGCCACGCTGCTGGGCCTGCTCGGGACGATTATCGGCCTGATCAAGGCGTTTACCGCGGTGTCGAATGCAGATCCCTCGCAAAAGGCGGACTTGCTGTCGGCGAGCATCTCGGTGGCGATGAATACCACTGCATTCGGCCTGATAGTGGCGATCCCGCTGCTGCTGATCTATTCCGTGCTGCAGTCCAAGACGACAACATTGGTGGATAGCCTGGAGATGGCGTCGGTCAAGTTCATAAACATGTTGACCGAGCAGAAGAAGACGGGCGGGACGGCGTCATGAGATATCGCAGGCGACGCCTGAACGTCACGCCCGGCGAGCTGGACATCACCGCCTTTTTGAACCTCATGGTGGTGCTCGTACCGTTCTTACTGATAACGGCCGTGTTCTCGCGCATGGCTGTACTTGAGTTGAATCTGCCGGCGGCCGCTTCGAGCGAAATCATGGCGAAGCAACGGCTTGAGCTGGAAATCATCCTGCGCGCGGACTCATTGGAGGTGGGAGACCGCAAGGGTGGGCTGATAAAGCGCATCGACAACAAGAATGGACGTTACGACCTGCAGGCGCTCTCGCAAGTTCTGCAGCAGGTCAAGTCGCGGTTCCCCAAGAAAAACGACGCAATGATCCTGGCCGAAGCCACTACCTCCTATGATTCGTTAGTCCAGGTGATGGACGCGGTCCGGATAGTGGAGGTACCCCGGGGAGGCTCGCTCATACAGGCCGAGCTGTTTCCCGACATATCCATTGGCGACGCACCGATGGCGGCCACCAAGAGCAAACAGCGTAAACGGTAACGAATCATGAAGCTGTCGCGCAGGGCCAAACGCATGCAGCGCCATCACGGCCGCAGGACGCCATTTACAGGTTTTAACCTCGTGGCACTCATGGACATTTTCACGATCCTTGTGTTCTTTTTGCTGGTGAACTCCGGCGAGGTACAGGTACTGCCCACGACCCAGGGCCTGAAGCTGCCGGAGTCCGTCGCCAACAAAAAACCGCAGGAGACGTTGGTGATCATGGTCAACGATCGCGATATTCTGGTGCGAGGAAAGAAAGTCGCGTCCGTGGCATCGGTTATGGGCTCGTCGTCGCTGGTGATCGAGCCGCTGAAGGCGGAGCTGGATTACCAATTCAAGCGTTCCACAAAAACGTCCGGGGCGCCGACCGGCGAACGCGAGATTACGATCATGGGAGACAAGGAGATCCCTTTCGAGTTGCTGAAAAAGGTGATGGTCACCAGCGCGCGCGCCAACTATACGAAGATCGCGCTGGCGGTGCTGAAGAAGACCCGCGAGGAAGGCTAAGGACCGCACTGTGACGACCGCGTGCCTCACCTATCATTCACCCTATCTTCCGTGGTCGATACTGGACGAGGAAAGACGCCCGCTTCGGACGATTCTCAAGTGGGTGTTTGTCGCCACCTTGTTGTTCTCGGTCATAGTTCCGTTTGCCCCGGTGCCGGAGATGGATCGCGAAAAAGCCGAGACCGTGCCGCCTCGGCTCGCCAAGCTCGTTCTTGAGCGCAAGCAAGCGAAGGCCCCTTCCCCAATCGAGACACCGGTGCCTGCGCCGCAGAAAAAAAAGGCCAAGAAGGCGCCCGAGCCAAAAAAGAAAAAAACGCCGGAGCGGGCCGTGCAGGACGTGCAAACGGCGCGCAAGAAGGTGGCACGCGCAGGATTGCTCGCTTTCAAGGATGAATTAGCGGCGCTGCGCGATGCCTCGGTGGTTGCGGGACTGAAAAAGGACAAGCGCTTGAAGCAGGGGACCGGCGAGAAAACAACACGACCGCAACGCTCCGTGATCGTCGCCAATGCGTCCAAGGCAAGCGGCGGGATCAACACCTCGGCCCTGAGTCGCGACACCGGTGGCGCCACCCTCGCCGGGCGGGCGAGCACCAAGGTAAACAGCCCGGTGAGTCGTGCGCAGCAGGCTCGTGCATCGCGAAGTCGGAACAAGCGCAAGGCCTCGCGGACGATCGAAGAGATACAGCTGGTATTCGACAGAAACAAGGCCGCCATTTACACGATTTACAACCGTGCCCTGCGCAAGGACCCGACGCTCGAGGGGAAGGTCGTTCTGAAAATAACGATCGAGCCCTCCGGAAAGGTGACCGCCCTCGAGATCATATCGAGCGAGCTGGGTGAGCCCAAGCTCGAGCGAAAGCTCGTCGCACGGATTATGCTTTTCGATTTCGGTGAAAAGAACGTCGAGACGATGGTGGTCACCTATCCGATAGATTTCCTGCCCTCTTGACGTGCTAAACCGACCAGAGGCGTGCAGTGTAAAAACTGGTATGATTAGCCTCCAAACGCACGGACTTACCGCATAGCTCGCAGAGAAAATTAACAAGTAGACAGTCGCTGATAGTGACCGACCCGTGGACACACTATCATAGCGTATCCACTTCGAAAGCAGCGGGAAAGTTGTGTGAAATTAAATCCCCCTGCGTTCTCTGCGCACTGCGCGGTCACTATTCGGGTTGGCGTTTCACCGAGATCGCATGACGCCCTTGAAGGACGTCCCACGACCAGGACTTCAATGCAGAAGCTACACGTCATCACGCACAAAGAAGAGCTCGACCCGCGCCGGCTCTCTGACAAGGTGGTGGTCGTACTCGACGTACTGTTTGCCACATCCACGATGGTTACAGCCCTGCGCCATGGCGCGGCGGACGTAACGCCCGTCATAGATGAGGCCGCCGCTCGCGCGCAGGCACTGAAGTGCACTGACGGCGCTTGCGTCCTGGCCGGCGAGTGGCATCGCGAGCGAATCCCCGGTTTCGCGCATTACGCCCCGCTGGCTTTGCTCGAGCATGGCGTTGCCGGCAAGCGGGTCATCTATGCGACCACCAACGGTACGGTAGCGCTGCTGGACGCTACCCGGGCCCCCAACGTTTACGCAGCGGCGCTGCTCAACGGCGAGGCGGTCACACGTCATATCTGCACGAAACATACCGACGAAACGGTACTCGTGCTGTGTGCAGGATCGCGCGGCACTCCGACCCTGGAGGACCTGTATGGGGCCGGGTATCTGGTGGACCGGCTGCTAGGCGGGTGCCTACAACGCTGGGCACTTACGGACGCTGCGCACGCGGCGCATAAGCTCTACCGCGGCTGCGAGCCGCTCGAATGCCTGCAGGATTCCCGCATCGGCCGCCTCATGAAAGCCGACGGCCTGGCGGAAGAGGTTCGCTTTGCCGCCCGCGTAGGCGTGTTCGACATCGTACCCGCCATGGTGGACGGGCGCCTGCGGCCCGTCGATCGCACGGTGCCGGACGGCGTAAAACCAACTGCGAACGCCTAGCGCCTCCTATGGCCCTGCTGTGTGTTGGGGACCAGCGCCTCGAGTATGAGTGGATCGGGCCGGGTCCCGAGTCAGACGCCGACCCTGGTATCTCTACACGAGGGTCGCGGCTGCCTTGCCATGTGGAGGGACTTTCCCGCGCAGTTAGCGCCACGCGCCGGCTGCGGCGCCCTTATCTATAGCCGCAGTGGCTACGGTAACTCGACACCCCTGGCGGGCCGGCGCACGTCACGCTATCTTCATCATGAAGCGCTAAACGTGCTCCCCGAGGTGCTGCGCGCGCTCGATATTCAACGGCCCATTTTAATCGGTCACAGTGACGGTGCCTCCATTGCCCTGATCTACGCGGGCCGCGATATATACGACCCACGCGCAGTGATTGTCGAGGCGCCGCACGTCTTGGTCGAGGAGAAAACGCTTGCGGGGATCCGGCGCGCCGGCGAACTCTACCGACAAACCGACCTCGCGCAAAGGCTCACACGCTATCACGGTGACCAAACCAGCTCGGTCTTCTGGGATTGGTACGACTTGTGGTTAAGCCCAGAGTTTCGCGACTGGAACATCGAGGGCGTGCTCCCGCAAATCACCTGCCCGCTTATGATCGTCCAGGGGGAGGACGACGAGTATGGCACGAAGACGGAAGTAGATGCGATTGCATCGCAGGTGGCAGGTGCTTCCGAGGTGCTGGTGCTATCCGACTGCGGGCATACGCCTCACCGTGACCGGTCCGAATCGACCCTTGCGGCTATGGCGGGCTTTATACGCAAGCTCGCGCCGTAGAACCACGGTCTGGACCAATGCTCACTGGACGCTGACAGTCCTGTCGCGGCCCCACTGGCGCAGTCTTTCTATCTTTTCCGCCATGACCACGGACAGCGGCTGCGTCTGTCTAACCTCCGAGAGCACATGCACCGTACGGAACTCGTCGTTGTCTACCACCGAGTAGCGTGCTGATACAATCAGTTGTTCCAGTTGATGTCGTTACGCGAGTGTCACGCTCAGATCGGCCACAGCCAGCCGAATACGCCTGCCGTCAACAGTGCGTAGGCCAGGCTGTCGAGCAATTGTTTGGCCACCGCGGACCACCGTCACCCACACCAGATGGCATCGGGAATAACAACCGCGCTGTGGGCCAGCCAAGCGACCGTATCCGTCAGCTAGAATACCGCGAGATAGTCAGTACCTGGGGCCAGCGTGCGTGTGGCCACGTAGGCCACGGCGACACCGATCAACAGGTAATACACAAACGATAACACCATGTTCCTGCCCATGGGTGGCACGCCTGGCCGCAGCGCCGTGATGAAGGCAACAGGACCTTAGTCAAACTTCTTGCAACCGTCGGGCTGCTTCATCTCATCCATGGAGGACACGTGGGGAATGTTGTATTGCCCCAACGTGAGGCCTAGCAGCGCACCGCGGGCCGCCTCCTCATCCGGTAATCGCTTGAAGTCGGTCTTGTGATGTGGCAGGACCATCCAGACGATGGCACTGGCCACCCACACAACCACGGCAGACAACAGGATCGCCAACCATAGCGAACTCATCGCAACCACAGGCACCTCCCCTTCTTCGCGGCGCTAGGCGGGCCGCCCTTCGATCAAGAAAACATCCGATTTCGTGGGCACCACGCGCGACAGCGCGAAGCCAGCAGAGGCGAAAAGCTCGCGATATTCCGCCTGCGTGCGCTCCCGCCCTCCGCTGGTGAGGACCAGCATCTGCAGGTCGAGAAACTTACCGTAGTGCGGCTCGTTGCCGGGCGGAATGAGGATCTCGATCACCAGCAGTCGTCCTTCCTTGGCCATGGCGTGCCGGCAGTTCTTGAGAATCCGCTGACAGTTGTGCTCGTCCCAGTCGTGCAGGATATGTTTGAGGATATAAGCGTCACCTCCGGCAGGCACGGATTCAAAGAAATTGCCGCCTACCGTCTCGCAGCGACCCAGCACACCCGTGGCGTTGAGCCTCGATTGCGCGTTGGCAACTACCTGCCGCTGGTCAAATAGGACGCCACGCATGGATGGACAAGCTTGCAGAATAGCGGCCAACAAGGCGCCGACACCGCCGCCTACATCCACCAGCATACCGATCTTTGAAAAATCATAGGCCTCCAGGATGGCGCGCGCCGCGGCGGACGTTTGTGCGGCCATAACCTCATTAAAAATCTTCGCTTCGTCCGGGTGGCTCTTTAGATATCCGAAGAAATCTTGACCCGAGGAATGTTCGATAGCGGACTCACCGCTTCGTACGCTGTGCAGTAGAGCTCCCCACGCGCCCCAGGCGCCCGGCATGCCATCGAACATGGCGCGCGTACGCAAGGAACCGGCGACATCGCTGCGCAGAGACTCGGCGACCGGCGTTAGCGCAAAGCGGCCGTCGCCCTGCTCTGTGAACACGCCTTCACTGGCAAGCACACGTAACAGCCGGTAGAGAGACCTGGCATGCGTCCCGGTGGCGGCGGCAAGGTCATCAATATGTCTCGGCCCATCGCTGAGCAAGTCGGCGATGCCCAGCTTGGCGGCCACGCAAAGTGCCTGCGAGACGCGATAGCCAACGATCAACCGGCCAAGTGCGTTTGTGTTTGACGAGTCGTGCCTAGTCATTCCACAGGATGCTCTTAGCGGCGCGGGGATTTTCCAGCGGCGCCAAGTTTGTACAGCCACGCGTAGCCCGCCGCACCGGCAACCGTGGAAGCACCCAGGACCCCCATTTTGGCGTGGAGCAGCAGCTCAGCTTGAGAGCGAAAACCGAGCTCTGCAATGAAGATCGACATCGTAAAGCCGATGCCTGCTAGCAGGCCTACGCCGACCATTTGGCTCATACGACATCCGGCTGGCAGCTGCGTCAGCCCCAACCATACGGCCAGGCTCGAAAGGCCGGCAACGCCGACGAGCTTACCTCCCAACAGTCCGACAACGACGCCAAGCGTTACAGGATGGGCAATCGCCACTTTAACGGAGGACGGAGCGTAATAGCTGTTAGGTGAGTGAATTTTTTGTGCCATTGTTCAACACTTCGAGCCCGACTAAAGCACGAATGCGGGCACTGGTCCGATCCATTCTACAGTAGACCACCTCCTAGGTTGTGGCGCCTGACGCGGGGCACATGGCCGTCCACCCCGTCACCGCGCGCTATACGCATGGCGCGCCTTTGCAGGACCATTATCACCGCCGCTGGCATGGCCAGCCGATCGGTCACGCGCGCATTATTTGAATCAGGCGACGCTTCCCACGAAATTCAGCTCGAGCTTGCCGAGCACACCAAAGTCCACTTGGATCTTGTCGCGTGCCCGCGCCGCGTATATGTCGGCGCATGTACGGGTCGTGACCAAATCCCCCGCCTTGAACGACCGACGCCACTTCGGCACCGACGCGGACACCGCCATAGCGCTCCTGTAGTCGCTCTAGCAGCGCGTCCTGTACCGAATAGGCAGAACCCAGGTCTTTGGGGCGCAAATCTCCCGGGAAATCGTCCACGGTCGTACCGCTAGACCGGAGCTCAGCAAGCAGGTCAGCGGCAGCAACCGATGCGTCGGTGCGCGATCTTATGAGGGCCTGTCATAGCGGACAGGGATCGCCGGCAGCCGCGTACCGACATCGCAACGCTTCGCGGTGTCCTGCTTGTTAAAGCGAGAATCGTGATCACTGAAGTCTTCAATGAATCTCAAGGAGGGAATAGACTTCCCGCCTCGCACTGGTTTCCTTAGCGGGAGGTCTATTCCCCCAAATACTCAAGGGGCTCTCACTAGTTTGAGAACCGCAACGTACATCACCCAGGCAGGAATTAACCTTTGGGTAGTTGACACCGACCCGATTCGAGCCGACCCTTATGCTCCCGACACATCGATTTAGGATTACTGCAGAAAAACTAAGGGATTTGACGGCAACCATCAACAGACTACATTGGAGGTGAACCATGCCACTACGCATCGGCGACCAAGCGCCTGATTTTACGACCGACACAACGGAAGGCCGGATCAACTTTCATGAATGGATCGGTAACGGCTGGGCCATTTTGTTTTCCCATCCCAAGGACTTCACGCCTGTGTGTACCACGGAGCTGGGCTACATGGCCGGCCTCAAACCGGAGTTCGACAAGCGCAACTGCAAGATCATCGGCTTAAGTGTCGATTCGGTCCAAGATCATGAGAAATGGTCCAAGGACATCGAAGAGACCCAAGGCCATGCCGTGAACTACCCCATGATCGGCGACCCAAATCTCGAGATCGCCAAGCTCTACGACATGCTGCACCCCAATGCCAGCGGCAAGGCCGCCGAGCGCAAGGCCCCCGATAACGCCACGGTGCGCTCGGTCTTTGTAATCGGCCCAGATAAAGCAATCAAAGCAATGATCAGCTATCCCATGAGCACCGGGCGGAACTTCGATGAGGTGTTGCGCTTGGTTGACTCATGCCAATTGACCGCCACCCATAAGGTCGCGACCCCAGTGAATTGGAAGCAGGGTGACGATGTCATTATCGTACCGGCGGTGTCCGATGAAGAGGCGAAGCAGAAATTCCCTCAGGGTTGGCAAGCGCCCAAGCCCTACATCAGAATCGTGGCACAGCCGAAGTAAACGACAGCGCCATGAGACTCCCTAAAGAAGCGCCGAGAGGCGCTTCTTTTTTGACGCCGATCATTCGACAGCGGCGCCAGCCGCATCGCAGCTGAAATCTCTAGCTCAGAGGGAGGTAGGCAGATTTGGTCGTTGCATGCCTGTACCTTTACGGTTCCGCGAATGACGGACCGGTTATCAAACGCACCGCGCTGGAAGGTTGCGGTGATGGCAGGCGAGCCCTCATAGACCTTAAGCGCCTGGTGCGTGAACAACGGTTTGAACAACACTGGATCTAGATAGGTGATACGCGCTGCCGATATACCCTCGAAACTCACAGTCGTCGGGATCAGATAGTCGAAGTTCGCTGGGTTGGCGCTAACATGATAGCCCTTGGCGACGGTCAGTGTGACCACAATCGCGGCTTCGTCTTGACTTTCCCGTGCCTGCGCTGAAACCTGCACGTGATCGGCTGTCTTCGGCAGTTTGTGCTCCACAGGCCTGCCACCGGTCGCCTCGGCGATGCGCGCGGCAGAAGCGATTGCATCGCAGGTAGCAGGTGCTTCCGAGGTGCTGATGCTATCCGACTGTGGGCATAGGCTTCACCGTGACCAGTCCGAATCGACCCTCGCGACCATGGCGGGCTTCCTCGAGCGGCTCCTTGGCGGCGCGCGCTAGGTGACCACACGGGCGGTCTGCCGGCAGCGGAAGGACACACCCGCGCGAACCCAGATTACTTGTGCCGTACGCGAGTGCCTCTGGCGCGGCCCGCGGGCCGCCGCGCCTGCTCTTGCATCCAGCGTTTGCATTCGCTCCAAGCCCCGCCCCAGGGGTGTTTCGCGATGATGCGCAAGACGCGGTGATGCTCACGGGCGGCACGCTCCAACAGATCGTCGAACGAAAGGCCGCGTACGTTGCGCCAGAACAGATATACCAGCGCTGCGAGCACGACGTAAATAATCCAGCCAGACTCAATCATACCCAGACCGTATGCGCTTGTTGCGGTTATTGTCGAACGCCGCTGCGTGCCATTTTAAACCACATGTCTCCGCAATGTCGCGCGCGTCGTGCAGATTTCTGGCGATCACATTGACAGCCAACGCCGCCGATAACGATCGCCTCACTATACTGCGTAATCATCAGCCATCGGGTTTTGATTTCACAGCCGTCATGGTCGATATGCTGACATCCTGGATCCAGGTACGTTTACGCCGCTGCAGTCTATCGGCTAACGTTTCCGCCTCGAAGTCCGACACCGACGAGCGTAATTTCAGGGCGCTCGTGTTTTCGAAGGCATTAACATTCACAACCGCGTACTCATGCCCGTCGATATTGCTGGTGACAAATGGAACAACCCCGCAACGCGCGCATACGTGGAACTCGGCGGTTCTCGTGCCAAACAGGTACCTGCTAACCAGCTCCTCATCCGCTATCTGCACCGAAAGACGTGCTTCGGGGTGTGAGGTATAACTGGCGTTGTGCCGGACACAAAAGGAGCAACCGCATCGCCGGACGGGCATCTCCTCCCCCTCCGGCGCTGGCCAGGAATATACGAAACTTATGTTGCCGCAGTGACAACGGCCCTCAATCTGCCGCATCGTCAGCCCCGGGATAGATCGAGCGTGTGAATAATCAGCCGCTCGAGCTCGCCGTTAAGCTCGCTCAGCGATACGCCGCGCCTCGTAAAGGCATCGAGACCATCGGCATAGAGCCAGGTCTCGAGATTTCTCTTTGCTTTCGACCATTCGTCGTCCGTCATCGCAAACCAGGCGGTATCGCGATTGCGGCCCTTGACAATCATGTGTTTTCTGAAGATGCCTTCGAAGGTAAAACCGAGCCGTAGAGCGGCCTGGCGTGACTTGGCGTTCAGCGCATCGCACTTCCATTCGACCCGGCGGTACCCGAGCTCGTCGAAGGCATGGCGCATCATGAGATAAACCGCCTCGGTATTGATCGCCGTGCCTTGATACGCGGGCACGTACCAGATGTGCGCAAGCTCGATGCGCCGCATGGCCGGCAGGTTGCTGGCAAAGCTCACCATGCCGATTCGTTTGTGTGAGGCCTGGTCGACCACGGCCAGGAACAACGGATCCTCAGACGCCGCTCGCTGCACGAGCCACTGTTGCATCGCGTCGGCGCCGGAGAAAGGCCCGTAGGCCATGTAGGTCCAAAGACGTTCTTTATCCGCGTCTCCATGTGAAACTTCGTAGAGCTCCTGGGTGTCACCCGCCGGATCAAGCGCTACGAGTGAAACGAACTCTCCGGCAAGAGCGGTTCTGGCAAGCGCTTCCGCCCTCTCAGGCGACCTCACCGGTTCACCAATCGGAAGTGCCTCCTTGGAGGGGCCACCCGAAAATTTGCTGTCTTCCACGGCGGATGACATGGCCTACATATTCCGCCGGTAGCGGCCGCCCACCTCGAACAGCGCCTGCGTGATCTGCCCGAGCGAGCAGTAGCGTACCGCCTCCATCAGGACCGCGAAGACATTGTCATTGTTCATGGCGGCCTGTTTCAGCCGTGCGATCATTGCCGGCGCCACATCAGCGTGGCGCTGTTGGAAATGGCGCAAACGGTTTAACTGGCTTTGCTTTTCGTCCTCGGTCGAACGGATGAGCTCGAGTTTCTCCGGGATCGCGTCGCCGTGCGGGTTTTTGAACGTGTTCACACCGATGATGGGGTAGGAGCCGTCGTGCTTCTTGTGCTCGTAATACAGCGACTCCTCCTGGATTTTGCCGCGCTGGTAGCCGGTCTCCATCGCCCCGAGCACACCGCCACGCTCGGACAAACGCTCGAATTCCTTGAGCACGGCCTCCTCGACCAGGTTGGTCAGCTCCTCGATGATGAACGCGCCCTGATTCGGGTTCTCGTTCCTCGCCACACCCCATTCCTTGTTGATAACCATCTGGATCGCCATGGCCCGGCGCACGGACTTCTCCGTGGGCGTGGTGATGGCCTCGTCATAGGCGTTGGTATGCAGGGAGTTGGTGTTGTCGTAGGTTGAGATGAGCGCTTGCAGCGTTGTACGGATATCGTTGAATGCGATCTCCTGCGCGTGCAGCGAGCGCCCACTTGTCTGCGAGTGAAACTTGAGCTTCTGGCTTCTTTCATTCGCACCGTAGCGTCCGCGCATCGCCACCGCCCAGATACGCCGCGCCACGCGCCCGAGTACCGCGTACTCCGGATCCATGCCGTAGGAAAAGAAGAACGAGAGGTTCGACGCGAAATCGTTCACGTTCATGCCGCGGGCGAGATAAGCCTCGACATAGGTAAAGCCGTTGGCAAGCGTGAAGGCCAGCTGGCTGATGGGGTTCGCACCCGCCTCGGCAATGTGGTAGCCGGAAATCGAGACCGAGTAGAAGTTGCGGATCTTGTTCTCGATAAAGTACTCCTGGATGTCGCCCATCATTTTAAGGCTGAACTCGGTCGAGAATATGCAGGTGTTCTGACCCTGGTCTTCCTTGAGGATGTCCGCCTGTACCGTACCGCGCACGTTTTCCAACGCCCAGGCCTTGATCTCCGCCATCTCTTCGCCGGTCGGGGGGCGGCCATTGTCGTGTTCGAATTTGGCCAACTGCTGATCGATGGCGGTGTTCAAGAACATGGCGAGGATCGTCGGCGCCGGCCCATTGATTGTCATCGAGACCGAGGTCTCCGAATCACAAAGATCAAAGCCCTCATAGAGCACCTTTATGTCGTCAAGGGTGGCGATCGATACGCCCGAGTTGCCGACCTTGCCGTATATGTCCGGACGTTCGTCGGGATCGCAGCCGTAGAGCGTGACCGAATCGAAGGCCGTGGAAAGACGCTTGGCCTCATAGTCTTTCGACAGGTACTTGAAGCGTCGATTGGTGCGGACGGGATCGCCCTCGCCGGCAAACATGCGAGTGGGGTCTTCTTCCTCGCGCTTGAAGGCGAAGACCCCGGCGGTATAGGGGAACGTACCGGGAACGTTCTCAAGCAGCAACCAATGCAAGAGCTCGCCGTGATCTTCGTACCGGGGCAGCACGACCTTCGGAATGCGGGTGCCGGAGAGGGTCGTGTGCGTGAGTGGGGTGCGGATCTCTTTGTCGCGAATCCTGACGACGTACTCCTCGCCGCTATAGCTCTTTCTGACCATGGGCCAGATCTCGAGCAGCTTGCGCGATCGCGGGTCGAGTGCGCGCTCACGCTGGGCGATCAGGTCATCAAGCGCGGCGGCATCCTCGCCAGCATCGACCAGCATACGCCGCGCCTCCACCAGCTGTTGGCGCTCGCGGGCGAACCGGGCCTGTTCCGCCGCGGCCTTCTTGTAGCCGCGCACGGTATCGGCAATCTCGGCAAGGTAGCGCTGCCGCGCCGGCGGTACAATGACCGTCTCGCCGGTCGAGGCCTTAACGCTGACCGCAGGCAAGCGGCCTTTGCGCTTCCACAAACCCTTGTCACGCAGGCAGTCCACCAGCCTCTGATACAGCGCGGTCACGCCATCGTCGTTGAAGTGCGACGCCACTGTGCCATAGACCGGAATCTCGTCAAGCGGGGTGGTGAATGCCTGGTGGTTGCGCTGCATTTGCTTGCGTACATCGCGTAAGGCATCCTGCGCACCGCGGCGGTCAAACTTGTTAATCGTCACGAGGTCGGCAAAATCGAGCATGTCGATCTTTTCCAACTGGCTGGCGGCGCCGAACTCGGGCGTCATGACATAGAGCGAGACGTCAACGGCGCCCACGATGCCGGCATCGCCCTGCCCGATACCGGGCGTCTCGACGACGATGAGATCGAAGCCCGCGAGCTTGCCAGCAGCGATGATCTGCGGCAGCGCGTTCGGCAGCTCGCGCGGCGCCTCGCTTGTCGCGAGCGAGCGCATAAACAGACCCGGTGCGTAGATGGCGTTCATGCGAATACGGTCACCCAGCAGCGCCCCGCCGGTCTTGCGCCGTGACGGGTCGATGGCGATGATGGCGATCTTGAGCGTATCATCGTGGTCGAGGCGAAAGCGCAGCAGCAACTCATCGGTGAGCGACGACTTACCCGCCCCACCCGTGCCGGTGACACCGATCACCGGAACCTGCCTGTCGAACTGCGCCGCTTGCTTGACAACCTCTGACACGTGTTGCTCACCTACGACGCCGCTTTCGAGGGCGGTAATGAAACGCGCAAACGCCCGCCAATCACCCTGCTTCAACGCTTCCAGATCGGGCGGTACCTGCTCGGCGGGATCGAAATCGCTCTGTGCCAGCAGGTCATCGATCATGCCCCGCAGACCCAGACGTTGCCCGTCCTGCGGCGAGTAAATGCGGGCGACGCCGTAGGCTTCGAGCTCCTCAATCTCGGCCGGGACGATTACGCCACCGCCGCCGCCGAACACGCGGATATCGCCGGCCCCGCGCTCGCGCAACAGGTCCAGCATGTATTTGAAGAACTCGATATGACCGCCCTGGTAGGAGCTGACCGCGATCGCTTGCACGTCTTCCTGCATGGCCGCGGTAACGATCTCGTCCACCGCCCGGTTGTGCCCTAAATGGATGACCTCGGCGCCCGAGGCCTGCAGGATGCGGCGCATGATGTTGATCGCGGCATCGTGGCCATCGAACAAGCTAGCGGCCGTGACGAACCGCAGCTTGTGCTTGGGCCTGTATGCCTTGCCGATCGCTGTGACTTGGGCGGCCGCTGTCCGCGGCATCTTCCGCTCCCGCGCGTGGGCGTGTGGTTGCGCTTGACTCTAATTCAATTTTGACTTACGTTTACGTAAACGTCAATCTATTCTGGGGCCCTGCGCCAGGCCGACCCCCTATGCATGCAGGAAGATTCTCGCAGGTCCCCGGGTTATAAGGTCTCGCGCGGCATCGCGTGGGGTGCTCGCGCACATGAACGATAGCTACACGATCACTCAGCTGGCGCAGGAATTCGACGTCACCACGCGCACCATTCGCTTCTACGAAGATCAGGGGTTGCTTTCCCCCCGGCGAAACGGCCAGGCCCGCATCTATTCCCCGCGCGACCGGGTGCGGCTCAAGCTGGTGCTACGGGGAAAACGACTGGGTTTTTCCTTGAGCGAGATCGGTGAAATGCTGGATATGTACGACGCCGAACCGGGTGAGGCGGGGCAACTCGAGCTCTTCCTGCGAAAAATCGGTCAGCGCCGTACCTTGCTTGAGCAGCAGCAACGGGACATCGCGCTTACGCTCAAAGAGCTCGAGGAGATAGAGGCCCAGTGTGGAGTCCGGCTCTCCAAGGTCAGGGGCTCCTAGCGCGATCTGCGTACGCCTTATTTGCTATTGAACTCGTTGCCGCCAGTCGTTGTGCGCCGGTTTTCGG
>FXBF010000158.1_pt1 | contig 20944 bp, 20 predicted proteins | sample 5335321 | NCBI WGS metagenome assembly FXBF01 (sample SAMEA103928391, study PRJEB20085) | sediment metagenome | isolation source: sediment
TCCAACTGGTCGGGGACCACCCGCTTAAACTCCCCCTCGAAGCTCACTCGCTGCACCGGGAAGGCCTCCGGCTGGAGTAGCCGGTCGGTCGCCACCGCCAGGGCCGCCGCCAAGAGCAGCCCGGCGGTCAAAACCAGACCGGGATGGCGAAACCGGTGCCCCAGGAAGTCCATCGGTCGGTCGAAAAACGCGGTATTAATCATAGCCATTGCTGGTCGCCAGTATCCGCAATACCAATTCGTCAAATTCGATCCCCGCGTGGTCCGCCGCCATCGGCACCAGGCTGTGGTCGGTCATGCCCGGCACCGTATTGACCTCCAGAAAGTATGGCGTGCCGGCCGCGTCGAGGATTAGATCCACGCGTCCCCAGCCACTACAGCCCAGCACCGCAAAGGCCTTCCCGGCCAGGCGCTGTAACGCCTGTTCGCGCTCAGGCTCCAGTCCGCTGGGACAAATATACCGGGTGGTGTCGCTCTCGTATTTCGCCGTGTAGTCATAAAACACCCGTGGCGTCTCCAGCCGAATCAAGGGCAGCTCGTCATGCTCGAGAATCGCCACCGTCAGCTCCGTACCTCGTATATAGCGTTCTACCAATACCTGGTTGTCGAAATTTGCCGCCACGTCCCGTGCGCGCGCCAACTCGGCCACGGAGTTCACCTTACTCATGCCGAGGCTGGATCCCTCCCGATTGGGTTTGACCATCAGCGGAAGGCCAACGCGAACCACGACCGACTCCAAGGACGCGTCCACCTCTAATAACGCATAGCCGGGGGTGGGGATATCGGCCGCCGACCAAAGCTGTTTACTGCGCAGCTTATCCATGGCGAGCGCCGAACCCAGGACCCCACTGCCGGTATAGGGAAGCCCAAGCACGTCCAACGCCCCCTGGATCACGCCGTCCTCGCCCCACCGCCCGTGAAGGGCAATAAACACGCGGTCAAACCCTTTGCCATCAAGCTGCTTGAGCACGTCCCGGCCGGCGTCGATCTCATGCGCATCCACCCCCCTGCGGCGCAGCGCCTCGAGCACCGCGGCGCCGCTTTTGAGAGACACTTCGCGCTCGGCGGAAAGCCCACCCATCAACACTGCGACCTTGCCGGTCTTCCAGTCTCGAGTCTCGCGTTTCGCGTTTCGGGTTGTTATTTCAGCGTTCATCCGGCGGACCTCCCGAATGGCTGATCAGACGGCTCGCCAACGAGTTGCACCTCGGGTTCCAGCCTGACGCCATGGACCCGCTCTACCTCGGCCTGCATGCGGTGGACCAGGGCTTCGATCTGGGCCGCGGTAGCGCCCCCTTGGTTGACGATGAAATTTGCATGCTGCACCGAGACGCACGCCCGGCCCTCGCACACCCCCTTTAGCCCCGCACTCTCAGTCAAGCGTGCCGCAAAGTCGCCGGGTGGGTTGCGGAAAACCGAACCGGCACTAGACACCTGGATCGGTTGGGTGCCGCCGCGCCGCGCCAGCAGGGACTTGATCCGCGCCTTGCCCGCGCCGGGATCCCCGGGCTTGAGTTTAAAATCCGCCGCCACAAACCATTCGTGCGCGGGTCCCGTCACCGTGCGATACCGAATCTCATAGTCGGAACGGGTGCGCCTTCGCAGCCGCCCGCCGCGGTCTACCGTCCGAACCGACTGCACAATGTCCCAGGTCTCACCACCGAAGGCGCCGGCGTTCATGGCCAGCGCGCCGCCCACCGTGCCGGGAATCCCGGCCAGGAACTCGGCACCGGCAAGACCGTTGTGGGTGCTGAAACGGGCGAGCTTCGCGCTCGCCACCCCCACCTCGACCCGCACACCATCCGGGGCAATAAACTCCAATACGTTCAATACCCCGGCGGTCGCGACCACCGTACCGCGGATGCCGCCGTCCCGGACCAGCAGGTTGCTGCCTAACCCCACCCAAACCAGGGGCTCTTCCGCTGGCAGGCTTCCCAAGAACCGGGCCAGATCCTCCACATCCGCCGGCTGATAAAAGCGGTCGGCCGGTCCGCCCACCCGCCAACTGGTGTGGCGGGACATGGGCTCGTTGTGGCGCATCACGCCACGCAGTCCAGTGGCTGCCACCCCGAGGTCCTGATGTTCGGCCTTCGCATTCATGGCACTTTTCGTTTTACCAGGCTGGCACCGAAGCCGCCCGCCGCTAAATCGGCGGCGACCTGCCCGATACTTCCGGCCCCCAGGGTCACCAACACATCCCCGGCCTGCAGAACGTCACTGAGCACCGCGGGTAATTCTTCCAGCCGCTCCACAAAAATCGGGTTCGCCCGCCCGCGGGCGCGAATGGAACGGCACAGCGCCCGCCCGTCCGCCCCGTTGATGGCGGCCTCACCGGCGGCGTATACCTCGGTCACAATCAACGGCTCGACCGTTGCCAGTAGGTGACTGAAGTCGTCCATCAGATCCCGCGTGCGACTGTAACGGTGAGGCTGAAACACAACCACTCGCCGACGTTCGGGCCAACTGTCACGGACCGCCTCGAGGGTGGCCAATATCTCCCGTGGATGGTGGGCATAATCGTCAACCAGGATCACCTCGCCGTCGCCGACCGGAATGCTGCCATTGACCTGGAAGCGCCGACTGATGCCCTGAAAACCGGCCAGGCCTTGGGTAATGGCGGCATCATCGACGCCGAGTTGATGCGCCACCGCGACCGCCGCCACGGCGTTTAGGACGTTGTGTCGCCCCGGCTGATTAAGGGTAAGGTCGAGCCAGTCGTGCCGGTCCGCGCGTGCCACTCGGAAGTGCATCCCCAGACCGTGCTGCTCGATGGCGGTGATGCGGATGTCCGCGTCCGCATTCATCCCGTAGGTCAGTACCGGCTTGCGGATCTCGGGCAGTATCTCTCGCACCGCGGCATCATCCACGCAGAGGACCGCGAGCCCATAAAAAGGCAGATTGTGCAAGAATTCCACAAAGGTCCGCCTGAGTACCGCAAAATCCCCACCATAGTTCTCCAGGTGATCGGCATCGATATTGGTCACCACCGCAATCAGGGGCTGCAGATGCAGGAAGGAGGCGTCGCTTTCATCCGCCTCCGCCACCAGATATTCCCCGCTGCCAAGCCGCGCATTGACACCGGCGCTGTTGAGCCGCCCGCCGATCACAAAAGTCGGATCCAGCCCGCCGGCGGCGAGCAAGCTGGCCACCAGGCTGGTAGTGGTGGTCTTGCCATGGGTGCCGGCCACCGCGATTCCCTTGCGAAACCGCATCAACTCACCCAACATCTCGGCACGCGGAATGACTGGAATCTTGCCCACCCGCGCCGCCGCAACCTCGGGATTGCCTTCTTCTACAGCGGTCGAGATCACTACCACGTCACTGCCCCGAATCAAGGCGGCGTCGTGACCGATATGGACCGTTGCACCGAGCGCCCGCAACCGTCGGGTGGAGGCGTTTTCCTGAATATCCGATCCCGAGACACGATAATCCAGGTTCAACAGCACTTCGGCGATGCCGCTCATCCCGGCCCCTCCGATACCGACGAAATGGATCTGTGTGACGTGATCACGCACCCATGGTCTCCATACAGATCCGCGCCACCTTCTCGGTCGCCTCCGGCATTGCCAATCTGTGAGCGCGCTCCGCCATTTTGTACAAGGTGTCGCGGTCTGCGTCATACTTGACCAAGAGTTGGGCCAGATGATCCGGGGTGAATTCGTGCTCCGGTAACAGCACCGCCGCGCCCTGGTCCGCGAGAAACCGGGCGTTGGCGGTCTGATGATCGCTTACGGCGTGGGGATAGGGCACCAGGATTGCACCGCGGCCGGCCGCCGCGATCTCCGCCACGGTCATGGCGCCGGCCCGACCCAGAACCAGATCTGCCCAGTTATAGGCCGCCGCCATGTCATCCAAAAATTCCGCCACCTTCACCTCCCCAACCGCCTCGCGATAGGCGGCCTCGGTACTAAACTTCTGACCGCGGCCGCATTGGTGACGTACTTCGGGGCGCTTGGCTGGATCCATAAGGCCGATGGCCTGCGGTACCCGTTCGTTCAGGACCCGTGCCCCCTGGCTGCCGCCGATGACGAACAAACGCAGACGGCGGCCGCGCTCAGACAGGCGCCGGTCCGGCGCCGGGAGCGACGCGATCTCCCGCCGTAGTGGATTGCCGACGTAAATCGCCACATCTTTCGCGATGCCGATAGACTCCGGAAAACCCGTCATGACCTTATCGGCGACCTTGGCGAGCCAGCGGTTGGTCATGCCGGAAATTGCATTCGCCTCGTGGACGAGCAGTGGTTTGCGCAGCAACCAGGCCACCAGCCCACCGGGGCCGGCCACAAAACCGCCCATACCGAGCAGGGCATCCGGCCGCTGACGAAGGATGGCGGCAACGGTCTGTAACATGGCAACCGCCAGCCGCAGCGGCAGCAACAGCCAACCGAACACACCTTTACCGCGCAGGCCGCGGATGGCGATCCATTCAATCGCAAAACCGGCGGCCGGTACCAATCGCGCCTCCAGCCCCCGCCGAGTGCCCAGCCATACTACGCTTGCACCGTCATCACGCAGCCGGGACGCCACTGCCAGCGCCGGTATCACGTGCCCACCTGTTCCACCCGCCATAATCATCAGCGTCCTCAACTGCGCCCACCCGGCATCGGCCTGGTGTTCCGGTCGACGGCCAGCAGCAGTCCGACGGCCATAGAACTCGCAACCATACTGCTCCCGCCATAGCTCATGAACGGCAGGGTCAGCCCCTTGGTGGGAAGTACGCCCATGTTCACGCCCATGTTGATCATCGCCTGCAGGCCGAGCAGCAGGCCGACGCCCTGGGCCAGGCGCGCGGCAAACACATTGCCGATCAAATCCGCGCGCCGCGCAATCACGAACGCCCGCCATACCAGGACGCCGAACAGGGCGATAACCGCGAGCACGCCGGCAAACCCCAGTTCTTCGCCGATCACTGCCAGCAGGAAATCGGTGTTGGCGGCCGGCAGGTAATGGAGCTTCTGGATGCTGGCCCCCAAGCCCACGCCCAACCATTCGCCGCGCCCGAAGGCGATCAGGGCCTGGACCAACTGGAAGCCGGAGTCGAAGGGATCCCGCCAAGGATTCAAGAACGTGGTCACGCGTTCCATCCGATATGGCGAGAGCAACGTGAGCAGGACCATGCCCGCCGCAACCGCCGCGAGGCACACGAGAAAATGCCAAAACCGCACCCCGCCCAGAAACATCATTCCCGCTACCGTTATACTGATCACCACGACAGTGCCGAAATCGGGCTCCCGCAGCAACAACATGCCGACCAGCCCCACAACAATACCGATCATCAGGATACCCGTCGTAAAATGGACAAGTTGCTCCCGCCGGCGGGTGAGATAGCCGGCCACATACACGATCATCGCCAGCTTGACGAATTCGGACGGCTGCAGCGCAACCGGTCCGAGTAGAAACCAGCGCGCGCTCCCGTTCACCTGCCCGCTCAAACCGGGAACCAATACCAAGGCAAGCAGTAATATCCCCAGCACAATAAGGAGGGGACCGCCGCGCTGCCACCAGCCGATCGGTATACGCATCACCGCCACCATCGCCAGCAAACCGATCCCGATATTGATGCCGTGGCGTACGAGATACCGGAATGGGGCGAGCGCGCCCTCGCCGCCGATCGCGATCGAGGCCGAATAGACCATCACCAGGCCAAAACCAAGCAACAAGCCCACTGTGGCCAACAAGGTGACGTCCCAGTTTCGCTCCGGAGATTCAAGGCTGGCGCGAACCGCCTGAGCGGGAGCGATACTCATCGTATAAACTCTCTCACCGCAGTCGCGAACGCCTGCCCCCGGTGGCGGTAGTCACGAAACATATCGAAGCTGGCGCACGCCGGCGACAGCAGCACCACATCCCCCGCTTGGGCCAACGCTCCAGCCTTGGCCACGGCGTCGTGCATATCCACGGCGTGGCTTACCGGCACGATATTATTGAGGGCCGCCGCGATTCGTTTTGCGTCGCACCCGATCAGCACCACGGCGCGGGCATGCTCCCCAACCACCGGTCTTAGGGAGCTGAAATCGGCGCCCTTGCCGTCGCCCCCCGCGATCAATACCACCGGTACGCCCATTCCCTTCAAAGCGGCAATCGTCGCGCCGACATTGGTGCCCTTGGAGTCGTTGATCCAACGTATCCGGTTATGCTCAAGCACCGGTTCGCTGCGGTGCGGTAGACCGCGAAAATGCCGCAATGCCCGGTCCATGGCGTCTATCGACACGCCGACCGTGTCGGCGAGCGCCATGGCCGCCAGTGCATTGGCCAGATTATGGCGGCCGTTTAGTCGCAGTTCCTTGCAGGCAACCAATGCGCAATGGCCTTTGGCCAGCCATTCCTCGCCGCGATGTATGCGGATTCCGAAGTCACGTTCCGCGACCGGTTCACCCAGACCAAACTGCACGACCTGGCCGCCCGGCGGCGCCATCGACGGCACCCTTGGGTCGTCGGCATTCACCACCATGACCCCGGCGCCGTTGAACACGCGGGCCTTGGCCCGGGTGTATTCGTCTAAACCGTCATAGCGGTCCATATGATCCATGCTTATGTTCAATATCGCCGCCGCCTGGGGAGTCAGGCTGAACGTGGTTTCCAACTGGAAGCTCGACAACTCGAGCACATAGAGCTGCGGTTCCGGCTCGCGCAGCAAATCCAACACCGGCACCCCGATGTTGCCGCCCACGGCTACGTCCATACCGGCCTCCTGACACATAGCGCCAACCAGGGCCGTGACCGTGCTTTTTCCGTTTGAACCGGTAATGGCGATGACCGGCGTGGTACTCGCCCGCGCGAACAGTTCCACATCGCCGACCACCTCCACCCCCCGGCCGCCGGCGCGTGCGATCAGCGGCTCGCGCAGTGAAACCCCCGGGCTGACCACCAACAATTCCGCATTTTCAAACAATACCGGATCGAACCCGCCGGTATGCAGTGGCACATCCGGCAACGCGCGCGCCAACTCCGCTTGCCTTGACGGTTGGGGCCGACTGTCCACCACTGCAATACGGTGACCCAGGCGGGCCAGATAGCGGGCGCAGGACAGTCCAGTCTCGCCCAGACCAACGACTAGGACGCTACAGTCACGGATCCCGAGTCCCGGATCCCGATTCAGTTGCAGGTCACGAGTCGCGATTTGCGAGTCGCGAGCGTGAGCCGGGTCTGAGGTCGTCGCACCCTGTTCAGCGAGCCCCCACACTCGATTCCTCGCCCTTTCCACGGTACGTGACTGTCTCATTTTCTTTGTCTCTCGACTCACCACTCGCTGCTCGCCACTTTGTTATCTGATCTTCAGGGTGGCCAGGCCGAACAACACCAGGATCAGGGTGATGATCCAGAACCGGACGATTACCCGCGGCTCGGGCCAACCCTTTAATTCGAAATGATGGTGCAGCGGGGCCATGCGGAAGATGCGCTTTCCGACCAGTTTGTAGGAGACGACCTGGAGCACCACGGAGACGGTCTCCATGACAAACACCCCACCCATGACAAACAATACGATCTCTTGCCTGACCACAACCGCGACCACGCCCAGCGACGCACCCAGGGCCAGTGCGCCGATGTCCCCCATAAATACCTGGGCCGGATAGGTGTTGAACCACAGAAATCCTAACCCGGCGCCCACTAAGGCGGCGCTGAAAATCAGTACCTCACCAACGCCGGCGATGTACGGGATGCCGAGATAGGATGAGAACACCGAGTTGCCGGTCACGTAGGCGAAAATCCCAAGCGCCCCCGCCACCATCACCGTGGGCAGGATCGCCAGGCCGTCGAGGCCGTCGGTAAGATTAACCGCGTTGCTGGTGCCGACGATAACCAAGTAAGTGAGCAGGATAAACCACGGTCCCAGGTTGATGGCCACGGTTTTGAAAAACGGGACGATCAACTGGGTTTCGATTGGTGATTGGGCGGTAAAGAACAGAAATAACGCGCTTGCCAACCCCGCCATGCTCTGCCAAAAAAACTTCGTCTTGGCGCCGATGCCCCGCGGGTTCTTGCTCACGACCTTGCGATAATCGTCTACCCAGCCGATTACCCCGAACGCCAGGCAGGTGAACAGCACCACCCACACGAACCGGTTCGACAGATCCGCCCACAACAGCGTGGTCACGACCACCGCAACCAGGATCAAGGCGCCACCCATCGTCGGCGTCCCGACCTTCTCAAAATGGGTCGGGGGACCATCCTGTCGAACCGTCTGGCCAATCTGGTGGCGGCTCAGTTTGCGGATCATGGCCGGCCCGAGAAATAGACAGATCGCCAATGCCGTCAACACACCGCAGATTCCACGGAACGTCAGGTAACGAAAGACATTGAATACCGTGAAATCCCGCGCGAGCGCGTCGAACAGGCTTAGCAGCACTACCGGTTCTCCTTTACCGCGGTCAACGCCGTGCGGGCGGCGGCGGGCGGCGTTTGTTCGTCGCAAATGCCGGTGATGATGCGTTCCATATGGGCGGCCCGCGAACCCTTTACCAAGATCGTCATTTCAGCGTGCATACAATCGCGCAGCGCGGCGGTAAGCGTGCGGTATTGGGCATGGTGCTCAGCACCGCTGCCAAAACCCTGGGCTGCCGCGTGGCTGAGTTTTCCCAGGGCGAACAGGCGGTTGATCCCCAGCCGCTTGGTCAGCTCACCGACCCGGCGGTGGATGGCCGATGCCGCTTTACCCAGTTCCGCCATATCGCCCAACACCAGTACCGTCTCACCCGGATAGGCCCTCAGCACGTCGAGTCCCGCCGCAACCGAAGCGGGGTTGGCGTTATAGGTATCATCCAATATCCGGGCGCCATAGACGCCCTTGCGGATCTCCAGGCGTCCGGCCATGGCGCGCAGTTTTTCCAATCCGGTCTTCACATTCTTGCGGCTCGCACCCACCTGCATGGCCGCGGTGGTTGCGGCAAGCGCATTCATGACATTGTGCCTGCCGAGCAGTGGTAGTTTCATATCAATCCCTCCCTCCGGCGTTTTGATGAAAATCTGGCTGCCCTCAGGGTTGCCGGCGTATTCGCCCCGTACGTCTGCTTTGTGGGTCAGTCCAAAACTGATGGATCGACGCGGCGCCGCCATCTCACGCCATAAGGCAATATGGGCGTCATCGGCATTGAGCACCGCGACGCCGTCCGGCGCCAGCCCCGAAAAGAGCTCCCCCTTGGCTCGCGCGACCGTGGTCACGCTTCCAAGCCCCTCGAGATGGGCCTCGGCGGCATTCGTTATCAGGGCGACGGTGGGGTGCGCCAGGCGGCTTAGATAATCGATTTCCCCCACCTGGTTCATCCCCATCTCAATCACCGCATAGCGATCCCGCGTCCGCATGCGCAGCAGGGTCAGCGGCACGCCGATGTCGTTATTGAGATTACCCTCGGTCACCAGGCCCGGTCCCATCTCCTTAAGGATTGCGGCGATCATCTCCTTAACCGTCGTCTTGCCGTTACTGCCGGTCACCGCCACCAGAGGGATCGCGAACTGACTGCGCCAATCGGCCGCCAACCGTCCCAGGCCCATTCGTGTATCCGCAACCTCGACATAGGGCAGGGCTGTTTCTACCGAACGGCTGAGCATTGCCGCCACCGCACCGGCCGCTTCGGCGTCCCTAATAAAGTCGTGACCATCGAAGTTGGGGCCCTTGAGCGCCACGAACAACTCGCCGCCGCCCAACCCGCGACTGTCACTTCCCACTGCGGTGAACGTCACATCCGCCCCGTGCACGGAACCGCCCAACACCTTCGCTGCGGTTGTCAAGCTCATCACGCCGCCAGCCCCAATAGATCGACAACCGTCCGCCGGTCGCTTAACGGCCGGCGATGGTCTCCGATCTGTTGCGATTCCTCGTGACCTTTACCGGCAACCAGCACCACATCGCTTGCTCCCGCCTGGTTGAGGACCCAATGGATCGCCGCTACCCGGTCATGAATCACCCGCGGCTCACGGCGCATGCCGGCCCGTATCTCGGCAACGATCGCCGCCGGGGATTCGTGCCGCGGGTTGTCATCGGTCAGCACCACGGTATCCGCAAAACGCTCCGCTTGTTCGCCCATGAGCGGGCGTTTTCCGCGGTCGCGGTCGCCGCCGCAGCCGAACACACAGAACAGACGACCGGTCGTGTGTTCACGCAAGGCCATCAGGACCTTCTCCAGCGCATCCGGGGTGTGGGCATAGTCCACCACCACCAGCGGCCGCACGGCGTCGCCACCGAAGCATTCCATGCGTCCGGCCACCGGTTTCACCCGACTGAGTCGCCGTGCGGCGTCCTCAAGTGCAACCCCGAGAATCGATAAGGTCGCCAAGACCGCCAACACATTGGCGGCGTTAAAGTGTCCGATAAGCGGGGCGTGGAACACCACTTGCCCGCGCGGACTCACCACACACATATCCAGTCCGTTCGGCCGCGGTGTGACCGTCTCCGCCCGTATCTCACCGTTGTGAACGCCGTAGCTTAAGGTCTTGATTTGGCCGCGGGTTCGCTTAAGTAAAGCACGCCCATGGTCGTCATCCACGTTGATGACCGCATTCTGCAGACCCGGCACCGTAAACAGGCGGCTTTTGGCCAGGCCATAGGCCACCATGTCGCCGTGGTAGTCCAAATGGTCCTGGCTGAGGTTGGTGAACACCGCGGTATCGAAGGCCACCCCTTTCACCCGCCCCTGATCCATGCCGTGGGAGGAGACCTCGATACACGCGAACGCCGCGCCGGCTGCGAGAAATTCGGCCAACTGCCGGTGTACCGCGATGGCATCCGGCGTCGTGTGGGCGGCGTCTTTCAGCGCGCCAAAAAAGCCGCTGCCCAGGGTACCGATCAGACCACAGCGAGCGCCGCCGAATTCCAGCGCCTGGGCCAGAAGATGGGTACAGGTGGTCTTGCCGTTAGTGCCGGTCACGCCGATGACTTGCAACTGCTTCGACGGCGAGCCATAAAAGCGGTCCGCAATGATCCCTGCCTGAAACTTCAAGTCAATCACCGCCAACGCCGGGACCGACAGGGCCGCCATGTCGTCCGTACCGGCGGGCTCAAACACCACCGCGACGGCCCCGCGGGTAGTGGCATCAGCAATATAGTCGCGACCGTCGACCCGCTGCCCGGGCACCGCTACGAACAACCAACCGGGCTGGACGCAACGGCTGTCCTGGCTTAAACCGCGAATGTCCCGATCGCACGCCCGACTGACCGCCGCGATGCCCGCCAGCAGTTCACTCAATCGCCGTATCCGGCTTTGCCCCGAGCACGCCATCAGGCCGGTCCCACGCCGCCCGAGGCGGCGGTGTCGCGGTTCATTATGGCGGGCGCATCCGGTGCAATGTTGCGCAACCGCAACGCCCCGGCCATGACGCGGGCAAAGACCGGCGCGGCCACCTCGCCTCCAAAGTAATTGCCGACGATGGGATCATCGATCACCACGGCCATAACCAGTTGCGGGTCGCTGACCGGCGCCAGTCCGGCGAACGCGGCGACGTAACGGTGCTTGGCATAGCCGCCCGGCGTCGACTTGTGCATGGTGCCGGTCTTGCCCGCCACCCGGTACCGGGCAATGCGCGCCGCTCCCCCGGTCCCCTGCTCACCCACCGCGAGTTCCAGCATATGGATGACCGCTTTTGCGGTGACCGGTGACATCACCCGCTGGCCCATGACCGGGGCGCTACGGCGCACCAGGGTCGCCGGCATCAATACACCACCGTTGGCCAGGCTGGCGTAGGCATGGGCAAGCTGTAAAGGCGTTACCGCTACCCCGTACCCGTAGGCGATGGTGGCATGCTCAACCGGCCGCCAGTCCTGGTAACGCGCCAACCGGCCGGCCGATTCCCCGGGCAGGCCGCTGGCGGTCGAAATGCCCAGGCCCGCGCGGTTGAACATCCGCCAGAGGGTTTTACTGCTCAATGCAAGTGCGATCTTGCTCGCCCCGACATTACTAGACTTCACGATCACTCGGGAGACGGTGAGCACGCCGTAATCGCGCATATCCCGCACCGTGTATTTTCCGATCCGGAACGTGCCCGGAGTGGTGTCCACACGACTGTCCGGACTGAATTTTTTACTTTCCAGCGCCGCCGCGATGGTGAACGGCTTGACCGTAGATCCCGGCTCAAAGACGTCGGTAACCGCCCGGTTGCGGAACCGTGTGCTACGAAGTCGGGCCCGGTTGTTGGGGTTAAAATCCGGTTCGTTGACCATGGCCAAGACCTCACCGGTCTTGGCATCCAGCATCACGACCGAGCCACTGCGCGCCTTGTGGGCACGAACCGCGACTTTCAACTCGCGGTAGGCGAGGTACTGGATCCGATTATCAAGGGTAAGGACCAAATTCCGGCCATCCACCGCCCGCCGGATACTTGCCACATCCTCCACGATATTTCGCCGTCCATCCTTGAGTACCAGCTTTTTGCCGGGTCGACCGCTCAGGCGGCTGTTGTAGGCCAGCTCCAGGCCCTCCTGGCCCTCGTCATCGATGTTGGTGAATCCCACCACATGGCCGGCAATGGCCCCGGTCGGATAATAGCGCTTGTATTCGCGCTGGAGGGCCACACCGGGTACTTTAAGCGCCATAATCCGCTGCGCCACCGCCGGTACGACATGGCGCTTGAGATACATAAACTCGCGCTCGGCGTGCTTGGCATAAAGGCGCTCCAGTGCCGGCAGACTCAGTTCAAGCTGGGCTGCCAATGCCGGCCATAGTGATCGGCCGGTGGCGAATTCGGCCGGGCTCGCCCATACCGAGTCAACCGGAGTACTGATCGCCAGCGGTTCGCCATGACGATCAAGAATCATACCGCGAGACGCCGCGACTTCCACCGTTCGCAGGTAGCGGGCATCCCCCTGCCGTTGCAGATAATCCGATCTCGCCACCTGCAGATAGAAGGCGCGAGCCGCGAGCAGTATTAAACCGCAAAACAACAGTCCCAGGACGAACCAAAATCGTACCGGATGGATCATTCTCTGTTTTGCGCCGTTCATCACTTTTCTCTCACCCGCACAATCACGATCCGCTCCGGCGCCGGCATCGCCATTCCCAGTTGCCTGCGCGCCACTCCTTCAATCCGGCCATGCACGGCCCAGGCCCCCTGTTCAAGCAATAACCTGCCCCACTCAATATTCAGACGGTCACGCTCCGCCTGCAGGTCCTGGAGTTTGACAAAATGAACACGGCTCTCGTGACGGACATAAACGACCCCGATCGCCGAGCCCAACAGCGCGATTGATAGGATCACGGCGCTCTTACGCATAGGCCGCCTCGGTTCTCTCCGCCACCCGCATTACCGCGCTGCGCGCGCGCGGATTACGCCGGATCTCCGGCGCGCCGGGATGCCTTGCCCTGTCGACCAGCCGCAGGTAGGGCCGTAGCGCCTCCTGGGGCACGGGCAGATCGGGGGGATAGCGGTCACCCCTGGCGCCCTCACGCATGAAACGCTTTACGACACGGTCTTCCAAAGAATGGAAACTGATGACGACGAGCCGTCCACCCGCGGCCAAGACCCTGACTGCCTGGGGTAACACCGCGCGGAGTTCGTCCAACTCACCGTTGATGTGGATGCGGATCGCCTGAAAAGTGCGGGTCGCGGGGTGTTTACCCTTCTCGCGCCGGGGAACCGCCTGCGCGACGATTCGCGCCAGTTGACCCGTAGTTTCGATGGGCCCGGCCTTGCCGGCCTCCACGATAGCGCGGGCGATGCGCGCGGCAAATCGTTCCTCACCCAAGATTCGGATGACTTTTACCAGCTCTGCCTCGCCGGCGCGGCTGAGCCAAACGGATGCCGGAACGCCGGTATCGGGATCCATCCGCATATCCAACGGACCGTCGCGGGTAAAGCTAAACCCACGGCTGGCGTCCTCGAACTGGGGCGATGATACCCCGAGATCGAGAACAAGCCCATTGACCTTGCCCTCTAACCCATGACGCCTGATATGTTGTCCCAGCATGGAAAAGGGTCCTCTAATGATCAGAAATCGCGGATCACCTCCAAAATTTTCTTTCGCGGCGGCAACCGCCCGTGGGTCCCTGTCCATGGCCAACAAGCGCCCATCTGGGGCGAGTTCCGCGAGTATCTCCCGGGTGTGCCCGCCACGCCCGTAAGTCGCGTCTACGTAAACGCCCTCCACTCGCAGGTTCAGGGCCGCCACCACTTCCTGTGCCATAACGGGCTGGTGCCGAAATTTCGTCATCCCCCCGCACTACCGCGCTCCACCCAGGCTGCCGCACGGAGTCGCCGGCGGTCACAGTGACAGCGACTCAAGCTCCACCGACAATGGCCCCTCATCGATCTCCTGGGATAGCCATTCTTCGCATCGCGCATTCCACAACGTCTCATTCCAGATCTCGAATTTGTTGCCCTGGCCGATCAACACCACACGTTTTTCAAGCTCCCCAAACTCGCGCAGCGGCGGGGACAGCAACACCCGTCCGCTGGCATCCAGCTCACAATCGGTGGCGTGACCGATCAGAAGACGTTTCAGTCGCTGGGCGGCTTTATCCAGACTGGGGAGGTTCACCAGCTTTCGTTCAATCTCTTGCCATCCTGGCAGCGGATACAGCCACAGGCAGCGCTCACCGGAACTGACCGTCACCACCAACTGACCGTCGCTCTCACGTTGGAGCATCTCCCGATGTTTGGTCGGTATGGCCAATCGCCCCTTACTATCGAGATTCAAGGCACTGACGCCACGAAACATAACCCTACATCCCAAGCCAGCGTTATCCCATAAATACCCACATTTTCCCACTTATGCACACTATAGAGAGGGAACCAATGGGGTGTCAAGAAAAATCCCCCCGGCGGCAGGCATTTCTTCCTTTCAAGACAAACGGTTAGACGCGGCGGATGGGTCTTTTCGGTGAAGTCACAATCGTCAGCGCGGTCTTGGCCGGCTGCAGCAGGCAGTTGAACGGACTAATGGGGGGGAGCCGGCCAGTAAGCCGGGTTCTGTCGAGGACAGCCATTCATCTAGGACGCACGTCACCGTGCGCCTCATGCAACCTACCCGGACCCGGTGTGGGCCACACCATAGGGTCCCTATTTGGTCTTGCTCCGAGCGGGGTTTGCCCTGCCACCTGTGTTACCACAGGCGCGGTGCGCTCTTACCGCACCATTTCACCCTTACCCCCAAGGGGGCGGTTTATTTTCTGTGGCACTTTCCGTCGGCTCGCGCCGCCCAGGTGTTACCTGGCGCTCTGCCCTGTGGAGCCCGGACTTTCCTCTCCGGCAAAGAGGTTTAACCCGCCTTTCCCAGAGCGGCTGTCCGGCCGACTCCCATCAACAAAGATACAAGAGACAAGAGATAAGATACAAGTGTTATATGGCGACCCGTTAGAGTCCGGCCAACACGTGGACCGCGCAATCACTCCGGTTTTTCGCTTTTGGCCAACACCAGACCGCGTTCGTACAAGAGGTTTTTCTTTACGCCGGTGATCTTGGCGGTGAGCGCGACCGCCTGTTTGAGAGGCAGTTCCGCCATCAAGATCTGCAACACCCGTTCCGCATCCTGATTGATCGCGGCCGGCGTCTCCCGTCCCCGTCCCCGCAGTAACAGCACGAATTCCCCTTTGCGCTGATCAGGGTGCTGCCGGATCCAATCGCACAACCGTTCCAAGGTGTCCGTACGCACGGTTTCAAACTGCTTGGTCAATTCGCGGGCCACCACGACTTGCCGTGCACTGCCGATAACCTCCGCCATGTCCTCGAGACAGGCAACAATACGGTGAGAGGTTTCGTAAAAGATCACGGTGCGGTCCTCGTCGCGTACGGCCTCCAGCCGGCGGCGGCGGGCCGTAGCCCTGGCTGGAAGAAATCCTTCGAACACAAAGCGATCCGTCGGCAGCGCCGCCACCGACAACGCCGCGATGGCGGCGTTGGCGCCGGGCACCGGCATAACGGGAATGCCGCGCTGCCGGGCACCGCGCACCAGATGATAGCCGGGATCACTGATCAGTGGAGTTCCAGCGTCAGAGATAAGCGCGATACTGTCACCAGCGGTGAGCCGTCCCAGTAACCGCGGGACTACTTCACGCTCGTTATGTTCATGCAGGGCCAGCATGTGCGTGCGAATACCGAAATGTCGAAGCAACCCGGCGCTGTGCCGGGTGTCTTCCGCGGCAATCACATCGACCTCTTCCAGAATGCGTTTGGCACGCAGCGTCATATCTTCCAGATTGCCAATCGGTGTGGCCACGACGTACAAAACCCCAATTTTGCTCAACATGCCTTGTACTCGTTATACTCTGGCGCCCGTTAGCAGCGTTCTGCCCAAATGAAATTAATATCGTATGCCACCACCAGCGTCGCGCTCCTATCGCTGACTCTGTTCCTCGGGGCGTGCGGTACGCAAGCACCGGTACGGCCGTATCAATATCGAGGGGCACTTCAACCCAGCGAGCGGTTAGCGGAAGAAACAGAGGCCAGCGGTCAATACGTCATGGCGGCGAGGGAATACCTCCGACTCGCCGAACAGGCGGGACCGCGGCAGCGCCAAGATTATCAATTAAAAGCGGTTGGCGCCTTGATCAAGGCCGGCCAGATCAAGGACGCCCGCACTTACCTGCGTGCGATCGACGTACGCCGACTCGAGACATCCTACACCGTCCGCAAAGCCATTTTCGGGGCGCAAATCGCATTATATGAGCAACAGCCGGCCCATGCGCTTGGCCTCATGAACCGGCTGGAACCCCTGTTCAACCTCAATCCGACGCTAGTCGCTGAAGTCTACTGGGTCCGTGCCCAAGCGGAGTTGGCGCTCGACAACACCCTGGGCGCCGTAAAAAACCTCATTCGTCGCGAACGCTTCATCGCTGCCAAACAAGGTATAGAACGCAACCAACAGGAACTCTGGGACATCCTGGAATCATCCAGCCCGACAATGCTGCGCGATGAACGCCCCCTCGTCGATGACCCGGTGCTGCGTGGCTGGATCGATCTCGCACTGATCAGTATCGAGTATGCCGCAAACCCGTACCGCCTTCGGGAGGAGCTTGATAACTGGCAGACATCCTACCCCAACCATCCTGCCGCAAACACCCTGCTATTCGCGATCAGCGCGCCGACGGTGGGCCGCATCAGCAAGGTATCAAACATCGCTCTACTGCTACCGCTCACCTCTCAATTTGAGAACCCCGCGCGCGCGGTCTACGACGGCTTCTTGGCGCTGAACGAGGCCAACACCGACCCCAATAAACCCAATATCACCGTTTACGACATCGGCGCTGATCCGGCACTCGCACCGAGCTACTATCAGCAGGCCGTGCGCAACGGTGCGCAGTTCGTGGTCGGCCCCCTAGGGCGCAAGGCCGCCGAATATGTCGCGCGGTCCTATCGCCGAAGCGTCCCAACCCTGTTGCTCAGCTACATCGACGGCGCCAGGCCGCGGGCGAACATCTACCAATTCGGCCTCTCGCCTGAGGACGAGGCCAGGCAGGTGGCGGAACGTGCCTATCTGGACGGCCATCGATTGGCCGCCATACTCCACCCAAAAACGCCGTGGGGACTACGCGTGGCTACGGCGTTTCGGACTCAATGGGAGAACCTGGGCGGGATGGTGGTCGAGAGCCAAAGCTACCAACCTCAAGACAGCGATCATTCGGCGCCGTTAAAACAGCTGCTTAACATCGACGCCAGCGAAGCCCGCAAGAATCTACTTGAGATCATCCTCAAAACCAAACTGAAATTCGACCCTCGGCGTAGGGAGGATGTAGACTTCATCTTCCTGGCGGCGCACGCCCAACAAGGGCGCTTGTTGAAACCGCAGATCAATTTCTACCAAGCCCTGGGGCTGCCGGTGTACTCTACGTCCCATGTCTTCACCGGCAATCCGGACCCCATTTACGACACCGATCTCAACGGGATCATGTTCGGCGATATGCCGTGGACGCTGGTCAGTGAGGGCAGGATTCTTTCGCTAAAGAACACCATTCAAGGTAAATGGCCGAACAGGCAGACCCAGTTGGATCGCCTCTATGCCCTGGGACTAGACGCCTATGGCATTATCCCCCATCTCGAGCGTATTGGCGCCGATCCCTACGCCCGTTATGGCGGCGTTACCGGTGGGCTGACCATGGACAGCGCCGGCCGCATCCACCGGCAGTTGGTGTGGGCACGTTTCACAAAAGGCGTCCCCAAACTGCTCGACACATTTTACCGCTATAAGGGACAATGGGAATTGGAATATGAAGCGGGCCCAACCACCACACCTAATCCAGGGACGCGCGGCCGAGACGAGGGCCTGCGAGCACCTGATACGTCATGGCCTGCGCCCGGTGGAACGTAATTTCCGATCACCCTTTGGTGAGATCGACCTGGTAATGGAAGACCGCGACACTGTAGTATTCGTGGAGGTCAGATATCGCAACACCTCCCGTTTCGGTGGCCCAATGGAATCCATTGATTTCCGGAAACGTGGTAGGTTGCGCGCAACGGCCGAATACTATTTGCAGCGCAACAGAAGACTTGCGAAAAGGCCGTGCCGCTTCGACGTTGTCACACTCACACCTGGGAAAAACGAGGTGCAGCTACAATGGATCCAGAACGCGTTCGAGACCTAGCCTGAAAAATTCACCACGGGAAGCACCGGGAAATGAAAATGCGAGCGCTTAATAGATGACACCAAGCAACGACGGTTACACGCTGTCCGGGCGCAATCTATAAAACGCTCCCATTATTTAAGACGGCACATTCCATGGATCCAACTGCACGCGTCATCAACAACTTCAATGAAAGCGTCCGCACGACGACCGGGGCGACGACAGCACTCGCGCCCGCAATCGCGTCGGCCGCCGGTACTATGACCGAAGCCCTTTTGGGCGGCCACAAGATTCTGGCTTGCGGCAACGGCGGCTCCGCCAGCGACGCCCAACACTTTACTTCGGAGATGCTAAACCGCTTCGAGACCGAACGCCCGGGGCTGCCGGCGATTGCCCTCACCACAGACAGCTCGACGCTGACCTCCATCGCAAACGATTACAATTACGAAGAGATTTTCGCCAAGCAGGTACGCGCGCTGGGGCAGCCCGGCGACATTTTGTTGGCCATCACGACTTCCGGCAATTCGGACAATATCCTCCGTGCTGTAAGTACCGCCCACGAACGCGGGATGATCTGTGTGGCACTGAACGGGCGCGATGGTGGCGACCTGGCCGCTTTATTGCAAGAAAAGGACGTCAACATCTGCGTGGCCGGACGTTCTACGGCGCGCATTCAGGAGGTGCATATCATCATCATTCATTGCGTGTGCGACTTGATCGATCACCAATTACTGGGTCAAGAGTAAATACTATGAACCAAAAACGCCCGCTATTGCTTATCTCAACACTTATTCTCGCCATTGTTCTACAAGGTTGTGCGTACCTCATCGGCGGCGCCGTGGTCACGTCTATCGTTGTCGCCCATGATCGGCGTTCCCTCGGCGCCGTGATGGACGACAACATCATCGAAGTCAAAATCCGGGACCAGATCCTCATTGAGCGGCCGGTGAGAAAACAGGTCCAAATCAATATAACCAGCGTCAATGGCATCGTGTTGTTAACCGGCGAGACGCCGACTACGGCCCTGCGCGACCAGGTCTTAGGGTACGCGCGCAGCGTCCCACAAGTGCGCCAGGTTATTAACGAGATCCGTATCGCCGGCAAGACTTCACTCGCCAGCCGCAGCAACGATGGCTGGGTCACCGGCAAAGTCAAATCCAAACTCCTGGTGGCACGGGGTCTAGGCGACGCCGCCCGTATCAATGTCCACACCGCCTACGGCGTTGTTTACCTCATGGGCCTTGTCACCCGCGCCGAAGGAAAGGCCGCCGGGAATGCGGCCCGCACCGTGAAAGGCGTGACCCGTGTGGTTAAGGTATTCGAGTACGTTGATTGAGCACTGAGTACAAGGTCTCCACCAACGCCGCCGAACTCGAGGACAAGCTGGCCGCCCTGCCGCGGCCGTTCGTGTTCACCAATGGTTGTTTCGATATTCTCCACCGCGGCCATGTCGATTATCTGGAACAGGCCGCGCAACTGGGTGCAACCTTGATCATCGGTGTAAACAGCGACGCATCGGTAGAGCGCCTAAACAAGGACAAGGACCGTCCGGTCAACCCCCTCGACGACCGTATGGCGCTCCTGGCAGCCCTGCAGTGCGTCAGTCTAGTCGTCCCCTTTGAGGAAGATGCGCCCCTTGAGTTGATCAAACGTATTCATCCCGATCATCTGGTCAAGGGTGGTGACTGGAAGCCGGAGAAGATCGTTGGCGCGGCTGAGGTACGAGCTTACGGCGGCCAAGTGCACTCGATCCCGATCCGTTTCCAACGCTCCACCAGTCGTCTGATCGAACACCTGCGCGGGCTTCATTAATGCCGGGCGCAAAGACGGATCAAAGATGTCCGCTGACCTCTCCCCAGCGTTTATTGATCGTTTGAAGGCGGTTGTCGGTGTGGAGAACGTCCTCACCGACCCCGCCGAACGCTGGGTCTACGGCTACGACAACTCGCGCAAGCACCACCCACCTGATGCGGTCGCATTCGCGATTGCGCATCGACAGGTCGTCGAGATCGTGCGCCTGTGTAATGAATACGATGTACCACTGGTGCCGCGCGGCCGCGGTACCGGCACCACCGGCGGTTCCATCCCTATACACGCGGGGCTGGTGCTGTCCCTGGAGCGCATGGACCGCATCATTAACATGGACCGCGCCAATCGCCTGATGGTGGTCGAACCGGGCGTTATCAATCAGGCCATTCAGGATCAGGCGGGTGCACACGGCTTTTTCTGGCCCCCGGATCCGTCAAGCGCCGCCGCCTGCAGTGTCGGCGGCAATCTGGCATTTAACTCGGCCGGCCCCCGTGCCGTCAAATACGGCACCTGCCGGGAAAATGTGCTCGGACTGCGTGCGGTCACCGGCGCGGGCGTGGAGATCCGCACCGGTGTCATCACTACCAAGGGCGTGGTCGGTTACGATTTGACCCGGCTTATCATCGGCTCGGAAGGCACCCTGGCCGTGATCAC
>FXBF010000159.1_pt1 | contig 20896 bp, 18 predicted proteins | sample 5335321 | NCBI WGS metagenome assembly FXBF01 (sample SAMEA103928391, study PRJEB20085) | sediment metagenome | isolation source: sediment
CCACTGGACCCTTTGCAAGGCTCCGGTTCACCCATGGCTTGGGCGTTCGGCAGGGCGAAGGTCCCCGGACCTTCGCCTTAGCCTGCCTCACCCAGCGGACACTCGTCTTCCTCCGGCTCACCCACCGGAGCTTTATCTATTTCCGCTTCGCCCCTGGCTTTTTGCATCCTCGGCTCCGCCAACGGGTCGTTCCTGTACCGCTCCTCAGCTCACGGAGCAAAAAGCGCGGTTCTTGCTCTGCTCCATTTTTGCGTCCTCGGCTCCGTAGGCGGTACTTCCGTGTACCACTCCTCAAACGCTTAAGCATAGTCGAAAGATGCGCGGTGCCTCCGTGCACCGCTCTAGCAGGCTGCCGAAAAGTGTTTTTCAGCAGCCTGCTAGGGAGACCAAACGGTTGAGTGCACGGTATACGCGAAAGACACCAGCGATCGAACATGCGCACAGACGTTTTCCGGCGCAACGACCGCGAATCGGATCGATCTAAAGACCTTCGCATGTGTACAAGCTAATTCGCCCATTACTGTTTCTGCTCGATGCAGAGCTCAGTCACGACCTCGTCTTCGGACTCGCGCGGCTGGCGTATCTAGTGCCGGGTGTACGTCCCCTGGCGCGGCTGCTGCTGGCAAAAAGAACCCCTCGTCTGCCGGTCGAGGTGATGGGCCTGCATTTTCCCAACCCGGTTGGGCTCGCGGCCGGCCTCGACAAGAATGCCCGTAACGTACGCGTCTTGAGCGATCTCGGCTTCGGCTGGCTCGAGCTGGGAACCGTCACGCCGCATCCGCAGGCAGGTAATCCCCGCACACGGCTGTTCCGCGTCGCCCGTCATCGCGCATTGATCAACCGGATGGGATTCAACAACATCGGTGTAGAGCGTTTCCTGCAGTTCCTGCACAGACAAGGTGAGCGCGGTCTCATCGCGATTAACATCGGCAAGAATAAAGACACCCCTGAGGAGCGTGCGATTGACGATTACCTGAAGGCCTTCGCTGCAGTTTATGCATCGGCAGACTATATCGCTATCAACGTCTCCTCACCCAACACACCCGGGCTGCGCGATCTTCAGGACCGCCAGAAGCTCCATGAGCTGTTGTTACGACTAAAACACCAACAGGTCACATTGGGCAGAACGCGTAGAATCTACACGCCCATGGCGATCAAGATCGCTCCAGATCTTGAAGACGACCAGATTGCCGCAATCGCGAAGCTGGCGTTGGATCACAAGCTCGATGCCATTATCGCTACCAATACGACGCTGACTCGCCCGGGGCTGGAGGATGTCTTGCAGGCTCGAGAACCCGGCGGATTGAGTGGAAGGCCGCTCAAAGATCTGTCCACGGCCGTAATACGCAAGCTCTATGCACACCTGCAGGGCAGGGTCCCGATAATCGGGGTTGGCGGCGTCGCGAACGCCGACGAAGCCTGGGAAAAACTCGTGGCCGGGGCGGATCTCATCGAGATCTACACCGCTTTGATCTATCAGGGACCGGGGGTGGTACGAAAGATCGTATCCGGGCTCGCGCGCCGGGTCGAAGCATCAGGGTGCGCCAACCTCGCCGAAACGGTGGCCAAGGCACGCAGCGGACCGCATCTAATGAAGTAACAAGTTTCAGGTTACAAGCAGCAAGGACCGGTTGCGCTTTTCTTTGCTACTTTCATACCCGCTGCTTGCTACTAGCTATTTGCTACTTGTTACTTGTTTCTCTTTCATCCACCAAATACAGCGGTTATTGGCCGGCATTGCGCGATCCTCCACGAGTCGCATGCCGTGGGCGCGCGCAAGCGCGTCCACGGCTTCGAAATCGCGCACCGCACTGGCAGGGTCTCGTGCCTGCAAGCACCGGTCGAATTGCACGTTGCTGGGCTCGAACGGTCGCTTCGCATAGCGATAGGGCCCATACACGAACAGGATACTGCCTACATCAAGAATCTTGCCGGCGCCGGCGAACAGGCGTTGGACTCCCGGCCACGATACGATATGGATCGTATTGATACACACGAGCGCCTGGGCCTGTGTGACCGGCCATTGATCTGCAAGCAAATCCAAAGCCCGCGGCGCGAGCAGATTCGCAGCATCGCTATCGGCGCACCAGGCGCGCATGCCAGCGAGATTCCCAGGCAGGTCGGTCGGCTGCCATTGCAGCTGCGGCAAGTGCTCGGCAAAGAAAACCGCATGTTGGCCCGTCCCGCTACCGATCTCCAAGACAAGCCCCGGCGTTTCTAAGGCATCGCGCAGTGCAGCCAGTATCGGGCCCTTGTTCCGTTCACATGCGGGAGAAAATTGTTTCATAGTTCGTCTGGGTTCGCTTTAAGATCGAGTCCGTTCGGCCGCCATGCAAAACCCTGTGCACTGGCAAAAGGGCCGACGCGCCGATAAAATATCTGCAACACGCTCGCTTTGTGGAGGACCTTGCTCGTGCCTTATCTCAATATTGAAACAAACCTACGCGTGAGCGAGGCCGCCATAAAGAATATTCTTCCAAAGCTGTCCGCGCTGGTCGCCGAACAACTTGGCAAGTCGGAGCGCTATGTGATGGTGGCGTTTGCGCCCCAGCGCCCGATGCTGTTTGCCAACGCCGACGATCCGTGCGCTTATCTGGCGCTCAAATCGATCGGATTGGCGACAGTCAAGACGCCGGCCATGTCAGCCGCCCTGTGCCAGCTGATAGAAGATGAGCTCGGCATCCCCAAGGCCCGCATTTACATCGAGTTTACTGACACCGAACGTGTCATGTGGGGCTGGGACGGGAAGACGTTCTGAAGTGTCGACTGTAGGTCGAAATTCACCCTACGCATGCGGCACGTACCGGCTCATTGCATGCGGCCCGTAAATTACCGCATGCTGGCAGCGATGCGTTCTTTTACCAACTCCGCCACGCGCACGGCCTCGAGCCCCACCCTGCCGTCCACCAAGGGCGGCCGTTCCTCACGCACGGAACGGACAAAATCTTCCAGCTCCGCATCCAATGGTGGCCGCGACTCGATGTCTAAGCGTTCGGCCACGATCTCGGGTCGTTCTTCGTCCGTGGTCGCCGGTTTCGCGCGCACGATCTCCAGTTGCTGGTCAATATAATTCAGCCCATAGTAGTTGTGCTGGCCAAACACACGTATACGACGCAATTTCTTGTTCGAGACACGACTCGCCGTCACGTTGGCGACGGCCCCGTTTTCGAACTCCAGGCGCGCGTTGGCGATATCCACGTGATTCGTGAGAACCGGGATACCGACCGCAGCGATCTCTTCGATATTCGCTTTGACCAGTGACAATGCGATGTCGATATCATGAATCATCAGGTCCGTGACGACATCCACATCGGTCGCACGGTCAACAAATGTGCCCAACCGGTGTACTTCGATGAACCGTGGATTCCTCACCCGCTCTCCGAGGGCCATAACGCCGGCATTGAACCGCTCCAAGTGACCAACTTGCAAAATGACACCGTCGTGCTCTGCGAGCTTGACGAGTTCCAGTGATTCTTCGTAGCTCGGGGCGATAGGTTTCTCCATGAGCATGTGGATGTGCCGCTCCAGAAACGGTCGCGCCACCTGCAGATGCAGTGCGGTCGGCACGACAATACTGACCGCCTCGACCTTGTCGAGGAGATCGGCGTACTTCGTGTACGCGGTACATCCGAGCTGATCGGCCACCGACTGCGCGGTCGAGCGATCGATGTCCACGACGCCAACCAGCTCCACGCCCGTCATATCGTTGTAAATACGGGCGTGGAACCGGCCGAGATAGCCTACGCCTACCACGCCGACACGCAGCTTTTGCGCTTTACCAGTTGCGGCCGCGGTCTGCGGGTCGGAGCTGCTCATTAAGTATTAACCTATCTTCCTTTTCGTCTAACCGGACTGCAAGCAGACACGAGCCCGGGCTCCGGTCGCGGCGCATTATACAACGATAACGTAGGCCGCAATAAGAAGCGCAGGCTCAACTCGATGACAGGTACGCGCGGGACTCGACAAAAACAGTCAACAACACCGGATCGATCTGGCCGGCATCGGCTTCAGCATGAAGGATATTCAACGCCTTTTCCATCGGCACGCTTGATTTGTAGGGACGGTCTCGCGCCGTCAGGGCATCATAGATGTCCGCAATGGTCATAATTTTCGACTGCACCGGTATCTCAGGGCCGCTAAGGCCACGCGGGTAGCCGCTGCCGTCGAGCTTTTCGTGGTGCGCATAGGCTATCTCCGGGAGCCCGGACAGGCTTTTAGTCCACGGGATCAGGCTCAGGAAACTGAAGGTGTGGTTGACGTGAGACTCTATCTGCGCGCGTTCTTCGATATTGAGATTCCCTTTCGCCAGTGTAAGGTGCGCGAACTCGAACGACTGCAGCAGAGCCGTCTCCGTACCGCTATCGTCGGGAAAGGTGTACTCGGCGACGGTGTTGAGGTCTCCACTGGTCAGTTCCCTGGAGATCGTGGGCTCGTTCATGCGCAGCACGATCTCCCAGAAACCATCGAGACGCTCGCTCTCCTGCGCCAGCATACCTTCAATCTCGCGGCGGCGCGCGGTGAGTTCTTCCGGGCGTAGTTGCTGCTGCTCCTGCAGATTCAGCAACCGTCGGTAAGCGTCCCGCGCGATGCTTGCACGTGCGTATTTGAATCGCTGTTGAACAATCTCAAGCTGATGAGCATACAGCTTCTTGGCCTTTACCAAGACATCTTCACGCACGCCCACCTTACCGAAGTCGTGCAGCAGCGCCGCGTAGCGCAGCTCGGTAAACTGATCGTGCGTGAACAAGACATCGCGCAGGTCTCGCTGGTCACTACGGTCCACCGCTTGAGCGAGCTTACCGGTGAGATCTGCAACGCGGAACGAGTGCCCAGCGGTTGTCGGGTCACGGGCCTCGATCGCCTGCACCGAGGCGCGGATGAATCCCTCGAACAGACACTCTATGTCGCTGTACAAAATAGTATTCTCGATGGCGACGCCGGCCTGGCCTGACAGCGCAAGCGCGACCGACCGGCTGAGCTCATCAAACGGCAATACGTGCCTGACAACATCTTTCGGCGTCTTTAGAAAGATATCCGCGCGGTCCTTACGATTGATCAGTTGCAATACACCAACCACGTCGTCCGCTTTATTCTTCAGTGGTACCGTGAGCATGGAACGCGTGCGGTAGCCGATGCTGCTATCCACCGCGGGCGAGAAGCGATAGGGGGCGGACTCAGGAATTGCGTAGGCGTCGTCGACCGTGACCAGCTCGCCCATGCGCGCGACGTAACCGGCGATGCTGTAATCACCGACCAACGTCTGTTGCGCGTTCGACCGCGCGTCGGTCGAATAGTTCTGCCACAACCGGAAGTACAGCTTGCCATTGCTGTCCTTGGTATAAATCGACGCGCCATCGGCGTTCGTCAACTCGCGTGCGTGCGTCAGAATAAGATCCAGCAGTGTATCCAGATCCTTCTCTGAGGCAAGCGCGCGGCCGATATCGAGCACGTGCTCCAGCATCTGCGCAGCCCCGGATTCATCGCTGCGGTGCAAGCACGTCAGGCCCGATCTCAGCGTCGCATAGACGGTGTCGGCCGGGCAAGACTGGTCAAGCACGCCGACCACTAGGGGATGGTCCAGCAACGCCCCGTTCAGCGGCTGCTGGGGATCCGCACGCCACACAACAATGGCCAGTGCCTGCGGGCCCATCGGCAAGCCCGGCCGCAGGTGCTCCAGCAATGCCTCGGCCTGCTCCGGTGTCAGCACCAACAGCATCGCCTCCCCGTTCAACGGGACGTCATCGGGCGAGGCGATCTGCAGGCGTTCAGCGTGCTGCGAGAACTGCTGCAGTATCTCGGGCGCCAGCGGCGCCTGATCGCTCACCAGTAACCGCGATGGGCTATGGGGCATGGAAGTCGAGTACCTCCGCTCGACGCGAAATCATGGTGATCGCGTCTGGCGATTTCACACTACCGGACACCTGAATGCTTATCAATACCTCATTAGCATAGACCAACCGCGCTCGCGCCGCGTGCCCTGCTATAGCACGTTTTTTTCAGTATCCTAACGCTACCCGGCCACTGTCCGCCTGCACGAGGAATCGCTATGTCCATCACCACCGCAGCCCCTGGGGCGAACGCCGTATTGATCACCGGATGCTCTTCCGGAATCGGGTATTGTCTGGCACACGGCCTGCGCCAGCGAGGTTATGAGGTATTCGCCACCGCGCGCAAGCGCGCCGATGTCGCCCGGCTCGCAGACGAAGGGTTTCACAGTGTGGCATTGGACCTGGATTCATCGGGCTCGATTCAACAGGCGGTTGAGCTGCTGCTGTCGCAAACCGAGGGCAAGCTGTTTGCACTGATCAACAATGGCGCCTACGGTCAGCCAGGGGCGGTCGAGGACCTGGGACGTGAAACCTTGCGCCGCCAGTTCGAAACCAACGTGTTCGGCACACTGGAGCTAACCAACCGCCTGATGCCCGTATTCCGCGCGCAGCACGCCGGACGCATTGTCCAGATAAGCTCGGTCTTGGGCTTCGTGAGCCTGGCCTACCGCGGTGCTTACAATGCCACCAAGCACGCCTTAGAGGCATTGTCCGACACGCTGCGACTGGAGCTGCGCGGTACGGACATTCACGTGGTGCTGATCGAACCGGGCCCGATCGAAAGCCGCTTTCGCGAAAACGCCTATGCCGCCTTCAAGGCCAACATCGACATGGTACGTAGCGCCCACCGTAAAATCTACACGGCGGTGGAACGGCGCCTGGCCGGAGAGGGTAAGGAGCCCCCTTTTACGCTTCCACCGGAGGCGGTGTTGAGAAAAGTCATTCACGCGCTGGAGGCACGACACCCCAAGGCACGTTATCACGTCACCGTACCGACGCATCTGTTTGCCGTGCTGAAACGCTTACTGCCATCGAGCTGGGTCGATCGAATCCTGCTCTCAGCAAGCGGCACGGGAACGCGCGCGTGATCGCTACGCACCGCCCCGCAGCCGGGCGCACGCGCCGCCGCGCCAGGCGACGTAAACAGCGCAAGCCAGGAGAATGCTGAAAAAGTCCGTTCCTGGCTTTTTGCATCCTCGGCTCCGCCAACGGGTCGTGCCTGTACCGCTCCTTTAGCTCGCAAGGCAAAAAGCGCGGTTTTTGCTCTGCTCCCTTTTTGCGTCCTCGGCTCCGTGTTCCTGTGCCACTTCTCAAGCGCTTAAATAGTCAAAAGATGCGCGGTGCCTCCATGCACCGCTCTAGCAGGCCGCCAAAAATCGTTTTCAACGGCCTGCTAGCAGGTGCGACACCAGGCCATCGGCGAGCTTGGGCTCAAACCAGGTTGACTTGGGAGGCATGATGCGACCGGCATCAGCGACGGCCATCACATCGGCGAGCGAGGTCGGAAAAAGAGAAAACGCAACCGCCATGTCGCCACTGTCGACGCGCCGCTCAAGCTCCTGCAGGCCGCGAACTCCACCAACGAACTCGATGCGCGTGTCGCGCCGCAAGTCGGTGATGCCCAACACCGGGCCGAGCACGGTCCTGGAGAGCACGGTGACATCCAGCCGATCGGCCGCATCGCATGGGCGCGGCCCCGGCCTCGCTGTCAAACCATACCATTGGCCCTCAAGGTACATACCAAGCTCCCCCGCTTTCGCGGGTTTGACCGCCGCCACGGTCGGCGTCACCGCAAAGCGCTCGTGCAATCGCCTGAGAAATTCTGCCGGGGTGAGACCGTTGAGATCCCGCACCAAGCGATTGTAGTCGAGGATCTGCATCTGGTTATCAGGAAAGCTGACGGCGAGAAAATACTCATAGGCATGGTGCCCGCGCTCGCCGCGGTGCGCTGCGCGCTGCTCGGCGGCTATGCGCAGCGCCGCCGCGGCCCGGTGATGTCCATCGGCAATGTACAACACGTCGACCTCTTCCATCGCCCGCCTCAGCGCGTAGATCTCGCTGCGGCCGCGTACCGGCCACAGGCGATGACACACGCCGTCGTCGGTGGTGACATCTGTCTCGGGGTCACCGCTGCTGGCCGACTGCATCAACACATCGATCGCGGGCCGCTGCCGGTAAGTCAGGGCGACGGGGCCAGTCTGCGCATTGAGCGCGCGCATATGTCGCGTACGATCTTCTTCTTTCGGCGGTTGCGTGTGTTCGTGCTTGCGGATGCGACCGTCCCCGTAGGCCGCCACCGAGGCCACCGCCGCCAGCCCGGTCTGCGCGTGCGCGCCCATAATCAGTCGATAGATATAATAAGCCGGCTGGCGATCACGCCGGAGTACGCCCCGCTCGATCATACGCAGGAAGTTTTGCCTCCCCTTGGCGTAGACGGCCGGCGCGTAAGGATCCGTCCCCGCAGGGAGATCGATCTCGGGTCGCGATACGTGCAGAAATGACCATGGATTACCGGCCGCTTGCGCACGTGCTTCGTGAACGCTCACCACGTCGTAAGGCGGTGCGAGCACGGACGCGGCGTACTCGGGCAACGGCCGCAGGGCGGCAAAAGGGCATAGAACAGACATATGATGTGCGCGAGGCGTTGTCGGCTGCCTGACTCGGAAAACTCGTACCACGGACACCAACGCATGCGCACCGCCGAGTTACGCTGGCGGGTGCCCGCCCGGCGCTCATTCAAATATACTTGTGCTCGCGCGTCAAATACACAGCTGCATGCGGAATCGCACGCGGTGCAACCACCCGCAGCGGACCGCCACAGCGGTGTTTGCGGGCGCGCATAACGACGCTACAACGAGATCGAGCGAGACGCTGTTCCCCCACGGCCATTGTGGGCCGGCGTGCGGCGGCTCGACCCAGGTGTGCGATGCAATCGCACGCTGTTTCGCAGTTCGGAGACCAGGTGAATAGCCAAGGATCACCCCCGGCGTTACGAGACCACCCGCTCGGCATGGGCGGCGGCGCGCGCGCCCGCCATCTGCCGGCGGAATGGGCGCCCCAGAGTGGCGTCATGCTCACCTGGCCGCACCAGCACAGCGATTGGGCCGGTCAACTCGAGCAGGTGGAGGCCGTCTACATAGAGCTCACACGTTGCATCGCTCGCCGCGAAAAGGTGCTGATAACGTGCCTAGACCTTGATCAACGCAGTGAAGTGCAGTGCCGATTACTGCGCGCAGGCATCGACCAGCATCGCCTCGACTTGCGGGCGGTGCCGTCTAACGACACCTGGGCGCGGGATCACGGGCCGTTGACAGTGCGAGTTGACGGGCAGCTGCGTTTGCTTGACTTCCGTTTCAACGGCTGGGGCGGCAAGTACCCGGCCGAGCTGGATAATGCGATCACGCAACGCCTGCATGCTGACGGCGCCTTTGGTGCCTTGCAGCGCGATGAGATCGATATGGTACTCGAAGGCGGCAGCATAGAGGTCGACGGCGCCGGCACGCTGCTCACTACACAGCGCTGCCTGCTCGCCCCCACGCGCAACCCACGACTCGGGCGCGAGCAGATCGAACGTCGTCTGATCGAGCTACTCGGCGTAACCCGCATCGCGTGGTTGCGCTATGGTGCCATAGCGGGTGACGACACCGACGGGCACATCGATACGCTCGCACGCTTTTGCGATCAAAAAACCATCGTCTACGTAGCCGACGAAAGTGGTGGTGGCAACGCCGAGCTCGCGGCAATGAAACGCGAGCTGGCCGCATTGCGCAATGCGGACGGCAAACCTTATCGGCTCGTGGCACTACCGTGCCCACGTCCGATCATCGACTGCAGCGGACAACAGCTCCCCGCCAGCTATGCGAACTTCCTGATCATCAACGGCGCCGTCCTGGTACCCGTGTTCGGCGACGCCGACGACGAGCAGGCGCTGCGACGGATCGAGATGTGCTTTCCCGCGCGCGAGATTATCGCGATCGATGCGCGAGCGCTTATCCAACAGCGCGGTGGCGTGCACTGCGCAGCCATGCATCTGCCTAGTGGGGTTCTCTGAGCGGATGCTGAACCCTGGGCGCGTGGTGCAACCGTGCCCCTCGGTAGGAGCATTGGTGCTACCATAGCGACTGTGGGCACAAGCATGAAAGTCGGGCTCGTTCAACAGGCCTGCGGTGAGCAGCGCGCGTGTAACCTGGAGAACACCCTCGCCGGGGTGTATCAGGCGGCAGCACAGGGCGCGCGGCTCGTGCTGCTGCAAGAGCTGCACTGCGAGAAATATTTTTGCCAGACGCAAGACCCGCAACACTTCGACCTGGCGGAGCCGATCCCCGGCCCCACGACAGACACGCTTGCCAGTCTGGCGAAAGAGTTATCGGTGGTGGTGGTCGGGTCCGTGTTCGAGCAACGGGCGCCGGGCGTGTACCACAACACCGCGGTCGTGCTGGACAACAATGGCCACCTGGCCGGGTGCTACCGCAAGATGCACATCCCCGACGACCCCGGCTATCACGAGAAGTACTACTTCACGCCGGGGAGCCAGGGCTTCGCGCCCATCGAAACAGCGGTGGCTAAGCTGGGGGTGTTGGTATGCTGGGACCAGTGGTACCCGGAAGCGGCGCGCCTGATGGCGCTGCGCGGGGCCGAGCTACTGCTCTATCCAAGCGCCATCGGTTGGGACCCGCGCGACGATCAGGCGGAAAAACGCCGTCAGCGAGATAGTTGGATTACCATCCAGCGCGCCCACGCCATCGCCAACGGCCTGCCGGTCATGGTGTGCAACCGCACGGGTCGCGAGCCCGATCCCGCCGGAAAATCACCAGGCATCCAATTCTGGGGGTCGAGCTTTATCGCCGGCCCGCAGGGAGAAATCCTGGCCCAGGCCGACACCGACTCACCGCAGACGCTGGTGGGCGAGTTGAGCCCGGATCGCATCGAACGCGTCCGTCGCACCTGGCCTTTTCTCCGTGACCGGCGCATCGACGCCTATCAGGACCTGGCCCGGCGCTACGGCAATTGAAGCGCTTAGCGCGAATATTGCATGAACTCACACCAGAGAACGCAGAGATCGCAAAGAAAACAATCCGTTAAACACCGCCCGGGGTAGCTGGCCCGCGGTGCAAAGTGTGATACCGCACAGCCCCTTTGAGATCAGGCCAAAACCGCTTGACTGTCCTTTCTCTGCGTCCTCAGCGTGCTCAGCGGTGAAATGCGCGCGGTGCCTGATGGGTGCCGGCACACGCACTTGTCGTCGAGCAACTGTTAGAATATCTACCAGGATGCTGAAAAAAGTCTTTCAACTGCCTACTACATCGACACAGGGAGCCCCGTAAACAACAATCGGGAGAGTTATTCGTGATCATTATCATGCAATCCGGGATCGACCAGAGTAGCCCGGAGTTCGGTCAGCTCATGGACTACCTCGGCAGCAAGCCCACCATCAGGCCGCGCGTGCACGAGGAAGTGGGCACCTTGCAGACGTTGATGGAGATTTACTTGATCGGCAACACCGCAGCGCTGGAGAAAAGTGAGATCGAGGGCCTGCCTGGTGTCGAACGTGTCGTGCGCGTCTCTGAGGAGTACCGCATCATCGGGCGTCACAAAGACGACAGCCGGCCGATCGGGTTCGAGTACAACGGCGTGCGATTCGATCAACACAACCTCAATATTTTTGCCGGTTTATGTGCCGTCGACACGCGTGAACATGTAGAACAGATGCTGCGTGCCCTGAAGGAAAACGGTCAGCTGTGCACGCGCATGGGCGCCTATAAGCCACGCACTAATCCGTACGCGTTCCAGGGCCACGGCGCAAGCTGCCTGCCGTGGGTGTTCGAGCTGGCGGGGAAGTTCGGGGTCAAGGTGATCGCAATGGAGGTCGCCCATGACTCGCACCTCGACGAGATTCGCGGCGCGCTGGAGCAGACCGGGCAGCCGACGGGGGTTATGCTACAGATCGGCACGCGCAACACGCAGAACTTCGAGCTGCTCAAGATCGTCGGGCGTCAGACTGATTTTCCCGTGCTGTTCAAGCGCGGTTTTGGCATTACGCTGGAAGAGTCGCTCAACGCCGCCGAGTACCTGGCCAGCGAAGGTAACCACAAGATCGTGTTCGCGCTGCGCGGGATGAAGACCAATCTCGGCGACCCCCACCGCAATTTCGTCGACTTTGCGCAAGTGCCGGTGGTCAAGCGCCTGACGCGCTTGCCCGTGTGTGTAGACCCTTCTCATGCGATCGGCTCGCGCGAGCGCGATCCCGACGGGATCCTGGACGTCATGCACGCCACCGCTCAGGGGATCATCGCCGGCGCGAACATGATCCTGGCGGACTTCCACCCCGAACCCCAGACAGCGCTGGTGGACGGGCCGCAGGCGCTGCTGCTGGAAGAGCTGCCCTACTTTCTGGAGGATGTGGCAATTGCGCGTGAGGCCTACGAAAGACGCAAGTCACTTGCACACGAGCTGCGATCGTCTCAGCAGCTCGGACCACCGCATAGGTCGGCGGGCGTCTAGGAAGGACCGGCCTATCCAGGCCTTCCTGCCGTACAGGGGCGAATAGCTATGCTACTTGCTTGCGGCCGCGGGATAGTGGCGTAGCGTCTTGCCGACGTAAAGCTGCCGAGGCCGATCGATACCATGACTGTCCCCCTGCAGTTCCAGCCAATGGCTGACCCATCCCACTGTTCGCGCCAGCGCAAATATGGCGGTAAACATGGTCATCGGTAAACCCATCGCGCGAAGCAGAATGCCCGAGTAGAAATCGACGTTCGGATATAACTTACGCTCAACGAAATACTCGTCGTTCACCGCGATTTCTTCCAATCTTACCGCGATCTCAAGCAGCGGATCCTCGACACCGAGGTGCTCCAGCACCTTCTTGGCCATCGTCTGCAGCACTCGTGAGCGTGGATCAAAGTTGCGGTACACGCGATGCCCAAAGCCCATCAGCCGAAACGGATCGTCCTTGTCTTTGGCGCGGGCAATAACCTTGGGAATATTCTCGGGTGTAGCAATGTCCATCAACATTCGTAGCACGGCCTCATTCGCCCCACCATGCGCCGGCCCCCACAAGCTGGCGATGCCCGCGGCGATGCACGCAAACGGATTCGCACCGGAAGATGCCGCCAGGCGCACGGTGGACGTCGATGCGTTCTGCTCGTGATCCGCGTGTAGCAGCAGAATCAGGTCCATGGCGTGCGCAAGCGTCGGGTCCACCTCGAACTCTTCGCTAGGCACGCCGAACAACATCTGCATAAAATTCGATGCGTAGTCCAGATCGTTACGCGGGTAGCGGATCCGCCGACCGATGCTATAGGTGTAGCTCGCCGCGGCGATGGTCGGCATCTTAGCAACTAGGCGAATGCCGGCCTCCAACCGATGCTCGCCATCGTGCATATTCATGTCATCGTGATAAAACGCCGACAGCGCGCCGACCACGCCGACCATGATTGCCATCGGGTGGGCATCACGCCGAAAACCCTGGTAGAAGCTGAGCACCTGCTCGTGCAGCAGACTGTGACGGCGGACGGAGTCCCAGAAACGCGCGTACTCGGATTCGATCGGCAGCTCGCCGAACATCAGCAAGTGCGCGACCTCGATAAAGTTACTATGTTCCGCCAGCTCCTCGATGGGATAGCCCCGATAGAGCAACACCCCGGCCTCACCATCGATAAAGGTGATCCCACTCTTGCACGACGCTGTCGAGCGGAACCCCGGGTCGAACGCTAGCAGCGAATGTTCCGGGTACAGCTGTTGGATATCGATGGCCGCCGGGCCCATGGTGCCTTCCAGCACAGGCAGGTCGACCTCGCCAGCATCGTTCGAGATTGTCGCTTTAACCCGCTGTGTACCCATATCTTTTCTCCACTTGCCGACACACGAGGCCGTGGCGCCCGACCTGCAACCCGCTGCGGGCGTGCACGCTTCCGGGAACCGCCTACGACGGATGAACCGAGGTGCGATTTTAGTCGACCTGGCCGAGAACTTCACCGCACCCCTGGCGCGGCGCCGTGATGACACTCACACGCGCTGTCATGCCGTGCGGGCATGGGCGAGACCCGTTGTGGGCGCCGCCTACCGACGCGAGGATGCCTTTCCCGAACCGGTCCTTCCGTGCCGAGGTGTAAACACCGGCTACCCGGGCATCTTAAGTTTACCCCCTAAGTGGGACCGCGGCCAAATGCCACGCACACACCAGGTTACGACGCCCGCCGGACCCGTCGCGAGGCCTCGGCCCGGGCCATTGACAACTAGTCGCCACGCGACCATGGCAAAACCGCGGCCAATCCGCCAGCGCCGACGGCCGACTCAGCCAGCGACCCCTGGGGGTTAAGAGTGTCTCGCATGCCCGTGGCTGGCGACGCACGCCCGGCGCCGTTGATCAACCTGACAGGGTGGTCCGGGTTGCTATACTTTTAACAAGTGCACACTGCGCACCATCGAGTTCTCCGGAAAACTACAAATAAAACAACGGCTAACAGGACGATCGATCGAATGAGCAGCCCCAAGGACCTGGAACGACTGCAACGCCGCACCTCTGACCTGCCGCTCGGCGCGCAGAACTTTCCGTCATTCTACAGCAGCCTGCTGGGATTGCGCTTCCCCATCGATGTGGCGCAAGTGCTGGAGCTTCGCTTCGTGTTGAATCACGCCGCCGATGTCTTCGCGCAACGCCGCCGGGTAGCCGGTGATGCGCAGTTTCGCGAGGCCTTGAAAGCAGCTATCGACTCCTTTGGTATCGAGAACGGCCACCACCGCGACCGGTTGATAAAGATACTGACCATGATACGCGACCTCCACAGCGCCCACCTGGTGAACTCCAGAGTAGCCGAGCTTAAACTGCGCGGTGCGTTAGCAGAAATTCGTGCGGCACGTTCTCAAGCGATCCGACATGGCCTTTATTCGCTGATCGCAACGATATTCGCGGGGCTCACATGGCTCGGTCTTGGTGACCCGGGTTGGACCGTTAAGCTGCTGACGCTGGGCCTTGCCTACATGACCTGGGAGTCGTTCCACGCGATCCCGGCACTCGACCGTGAGCCGGATGTTTTTATTCCGGCCATCAACGAAGTATTAAGGCTGAGGGTCGAGTCCGTAAATTGGAAACGACTGATTCACATGCTGGCGTTGCTGCTGGGATACAAACGGATCTCGGGCATCACCGTGTTCCCGCTTCACGATCGGGCTGCGACGGCGGAAACGTCGGCGTTATATCAGTAACGGCGTGATATCAGTAACGGCGTGATATCAGTAACCTAGTGGCGAGTAGCTAGTAGCCAGGAAATACACGGGGAGAGCTGCGGCCAGCACTGATCCCTCGCTACTCTCAACTCGCTACCGGGTACTAACCTCTCGGATGATGCTGCGCGTGGAGTTGCTTGAGTCGCGCGCGTGCCACCTGGGTATAGATTTGTGTCGTTGACAGATCGGCGTGCCCCAAGAGCATCTGCACGACTCGCAAATCGGCACCGTGGTTCAAGAGGTGGGTGGCAAACGCATGCCGCAGTGTGTGCGGTGAGAGCGCCTGGTCATCCATGCCGGCGCTGCGCGCGTAGCGCTTGATGTTGTGCCAGAACGCCTGTCGGGTCATACCGCCACCCCGGGAAGTCGGGAACAGTGCGTCGGTGTGCCGTTTACGTACGAGGACCGGGCGCGCGTCGGCAAGAAACTGCGATAAACAGCTGGCCGCCTCCTCGCCGATCGGCACGAGACGCTCCTTGTCGCCCTTGCCGATGACTCGAATTATCCCGGCTTCCAGATTCAATTGGGGCAACGTGAGGCCGACCAGCTCTGACACCCGCAAGCCGGTGGCGTAGAGAGTCTCGAGCATCGCACGATCACGCTGACCGAGCACATTACCGACCTCCGGGGCAGCCAGCAGCTTCTCCACCTGCGCCTCGGTCAGCGACTTCGGCAGTGGCCGGCCCAGCTTCGGGGAATCCAGCTGCGCCGCTGGATCTGTGGATACGACGCCTTCGCGCACGAGATACCCGTAGAAACGGCGCAGCGTGGACAGCAATCGCGCCGTGGTGCGCGGGCGCGCCCCGACACGTGCGCATCGCGCCATGTAGGCCAGCAGATCGGAGCGACTCGCCTCGGTCAAAGCTATACGTTTCGCCGCGAGCCACACGCTACAAGCCGTCAGGTCGCTGCGATAGGCGCTCAAAGTGTTAGCGCTGAGCCCATGCTCCATCCACATCGCGTCGAGGAACCGCTCAACAAGCGCCTGATCTGCTTCGCTCATGCGATAACGTTGCGAGCGCCAGTAGCCGACACCCGATTGACAAGGACAGACGATCGGCGAAGATCCGCGCGGCCGATACGTGGCACACCGCGTACACCGTACCCGGGCAAAACACTAGCAGGGGCGCGCCGTGAGCCAGTCGCATCCCGCGGCGCCTGCAGCGCATTACGCTCAGCGCCGTGCGCTTTGTTTTTCACGCAGCCACAGCTGCTCAATATTGCGCTGGAGCAAGGCCCGGCGTCTCTGGTCCGTCGTGTACTCGAGCAGCCTACGGTAAACGTTGCGCGCATCCGCCACCAGCCCAGCCTCGGCCAATGCCTGGGCTGCATAAAATCGCGCAGTTTGACCCCAGGGGTCCGCGCCGCGCGCGTTGGCATAGCCCGCCGAGCGCAGATAGAGCTCGCCCGCTTTCTGAAACTCGCCCATGGCCTTCTTAGAGTCGGCCATCCAGAACAAGATTTCACGGCGTTGCTGCGGCTTGTCCACCAGCGTAAACACCGAATCCAGCAGCGCATAGGCTTCCGCATTTCGGTCCACCGCCTGCAGGTCAAACACAACTTGCATATAGCGATCGGCGAATTCCGGTTGCAGAGATCGCTTATTGTCGAGTATCTGGCTTAAGCTTAACGCACCGGCGGTGAACTCCCCGGCGTATATCAGTACGCGCGCCTGGCGCAGTGACCACTCGTCCGGGTCTTCGCCCGGCGGAGGCCGGTCCAGGCCTTTTAGCAGACGTGCCGCAAGACGGATGTCCCGGCGTTGCAGCTCCGCGTCCGCGAGCCTGTAACGCACCGTAACCGGTATTGCGGCGATACTGCCAAACTGCTTGGAGCGCGTGTAGAGAGCACGGACGACTTCACCTCGGCCCTCGGCGAACAACGAATCCACTAGTCGCTTGTGTGCATCGAGCCGAACCTGCGCTTCGCTGCCGCGCCGGCTCAGGAATGCATAGAACGCGCGAGCATAGGCCTTTTCCTCACTCTCGTAGTATTGTGCCTGCTCGACCCATGCCTTGTCGTTGCCCACCAGTAGCTGCAGCCGGTTCCCGAGAGACTCCGCCAGCCACTCATAGGCCTGCCACAGATCGTCCGCTTTCACCACGAACACCCGGTCGCGAAGTGTGGCGTCGCTCGATAGCGTCAACGCGCGCTCGAGCCCGATCACCCGGTATATATCGTCGCCGGCCCGCCAGGAGGCCTCCGCAACCAGCGCCCAGGCCCCGCGCTGCAACTCAGGCTTTCGCGATGTGGACTGCGCCAGCTTCAATGCGGCGGCCTTGACCGCGGGCGCTTTGAAAATCCCGCTGCGCAGTCCAGCCAGCAATCGAAGTATATTGCCCTGCGTCGATTGTGTATCACGGAGCACATCGAACGCTGCCTTGTTGCGCCCCGCTCGCAGCAAGACCTTCGCATACAACAGCCGCCAGACGTCGCTGTCAGCACGGTAATCCTGCTTGTAGCGTAGCAACGCCGTATTTGCATCGCTGATATCGTTGTCGAGCAGGTAGCTACGGATGACAAGCCGGCGCCATTTGGCGAACTCCATGGGCTCGGGGTTGGACTGCCAGATCAGGCGTCGCAGGTACTTGCGTGCCGTAACCCCATCCTCGGCAGACAGCTGGGCGTTGGCGGCCTCGGCCAGGGCCCATCGCACAAACGGCTGGGGTAATTCCGCGGGAAGATTATCCACGCGTTTCGCGATCGCGTCCCACTGCTGCTTCTGCGCGAGAATAGCAAACCTCTGCTTCTCCCACCGCATCCAGTCTTCTTGATCTTCGACTGGTGGCTCGTACTGGACAAGCAGACGCAGCGCCAGATCCGTGGCACCGCCAGCGGCGACTGCCACGATCTGCTCGAGTTCGGCCGCGCCAACCACGCGGCTGGGCCCGAGCAGACTCAGTAACATCAGGGTAACGGCCAGGTAAGGCCGGGATTTTCCACGCAACACAATCAAGCTATGTTTCATGCGCTTGACCGCCACCAAATCCCCAGTTTGATTCAAGCACGGACGGACGGAACCACGAAGGCAAGCCGCGAGTGCAGCCACCAAAACGCGATTACCGACTCACAGCCATCGTGTAACCGAGATCAGCACAAGCTGTTCGGTGCAATTCGGCGCCCGCCTCAAACCTTCTCGCGAATACGCGCCGCCTTACCGCTACGTTCACGCAAGTAATAAAGCTTGGCGCGACGTACGGCACCGCGGCGCTTCACCTGAATCTTCGCTATCGCGGGACTGTACAACGGAAAGACACGCTCGACGCCTTCGCCGTAAGAAATCTTGCGAACGGTAAACGACGAGTTTGATCCGCGATTCCGGCGAGCAATGACCATTCCCTCGAAGGCCTGCAGACGCTTGCGCCCGCCTTCCACCACGGTCACGTGTACGGATACGGTGTCGCCCGCTGAGAAGCTGGGAATTTCCTTGCCTAGCCGCTCCAGCTCCTGTGTCTCGATTTCCTGTATGATCTTGCTCATTTCGCAGCTCCCGATTCGTTCGAATACTCTTTCTGAAACTCCTCCAGCAAGCGCTGAGACTCGCTGTCCAGCGCCAACCGTGCCAACAGATCAGGACGCCGTAGCCACGTCCGCCCGAGAGATCTTTTCAATCGCCAACGCCGGATTTCCTCGTGGTTACCTGACAGCAGCGTTGCCGGTACTCGCCGCCCCTTGTATACCTCGGGGCGCGTGTAGTGTTCACAGTCCAGCAACCCGTGCACGTATGAATCCTGCTGCGCGGAATCGGCGTCTCCCAGCACTCCCGGGATCTGGCGTGCGATCGCATCGATCATGACCATCGCCGCCAGCTCACCGCCCGTTAGCACGTAGTCACCGATCGACCACTCCTCGTCCACCTCGCTCGCCAGCACACGTTCGTCGACGCCTTCGTAGCGTCCCGCCAGCATGATCAAACCCGGGCGAGTGGCCAATTCCTGCACGGCCTCGTGGTCCAACCGGCGTCCTTGCGGCGACATGTAAATTACCCTGGCCGCGTCGGATTGCTCGCGCCGCGCAGCACGGATGGCGCACGCCAAGGGCTCCGCCAGCATCACCATGCCCGGGCCGCCTCCATAGGGACGGTCATCCACGGTTCGATGCTTGTCGCAAGCAAAATCCCGCGGATCCCACAGCCGCACCGCCAGCAGACCTCGGGTGACGGCCCTGCCGGTAACGCCGAACTCCGTCACCGCGCTGAACATCTGCGGAAAGATGCTGACGACATCGATCCTCACGCTGTATCAAACTCCCGGGCGGCAATGACATGCGCAGCGCCAGTCAATCAAAAGCTTGCATCCCAATCGACGAGAATAACGCCGGTATCCAGATTCACCGATTTGACGACATCCCGTATGTACGGAATCAGCCTGCTGCTGCCGCGCTTCGTGCTTTCGTTGGCCGACTCCTGGCACGTCACCACCATGACATCATTGGCGCCCGTTTCCAGCAGATGACTCACCACCCCGAGTCGGCTGCCCTCAAGATTGACGACCCGCAGGCCTTGCAGCTGCGTCCAGTAGTACTCGCCGCCGGGTAGCTCGGGTAGCTGGGCCACATCGACCGCGACGTCCGCCCCCACGAGCGCGCACGCCTGCGTACGGTCCGCACAGCCGTCCAGGCTCGCCACGATACCCCGGCCGTGCAGCTTCCCGTCAAGCAGGGCGCGCTTGCGCCAGCTGTCATCCACTCGCAGGTGCCAGGGATCGTAGGCCAAGATCGCCTCGGGCGGCCGACAATAAGAAAACACCTTGACCCAGCCCCGTAGCCCGAACAAACCTACGACCCGGCCAACGGTCACCAGGCCAGCGGCTGATGATGCCGCCGTCATGCCGCTGGCGATAACTACTTCCCCGCTGTGGCTAGCTTTAAAAGGCTGGAGACGCGCTCGGAGGGCTTTGCTCCCTGGCCAAGCCAGTACTGCACGCGCTCCAAGTCTACGTTGAGCTTGCGCTCATGCTCGACGGCACGCGGGTTGTAATAGCCAACGTGCTCGATAAATCGGCCGTTGGGTGCGCGGCGTGCATCCGCGACGACAATGCGGAAAAAGGGCTTCTTTTTGGCGCCCCCTCTGGCCAGGCGTATGGTCACCATGGTATCTCGTTCCTCTCAAAAACGACGGACGGCAGCGGCCACTGTCGCCGGCCGATACTGCGTCCAGATAAGGCGCCGGATTTTACCCTTTATCAGGGCCGGAATGAAAGAGAGGTCATTGACATCATCGAAAACCCCCGAGCGCATACCCCCGCGTGCCCGGGCACCGCGCTTCTTTACGTTTCCACCCGGTCCAATCCAGACCGTCGACCGAATGCCGCGGACAGCTCGCGAGCGACGCTCTCAGTCAAATCGCCCGTGCCCGTGTCCCATCGATCATTGTATTGGGGCACTGCACGCCCGCTCCTTGCAGGTACGCCGGGCAGCCCCGATCCGGAGGGCCCGCGTGAGGCGCGGTCAAGATCAATGGCAGTCCGCCGGCCCGCGCGATGATGAACTCACTCGGGCGCGTACCCGCTTCGCGCCGGGCGCCGGGCGCACCGATGACGGAAGAAAGCATTGAAACGAAGAGCAAACGCAGCAGACGCGCGTCCATTGCGCTCACGAGCCCGAACCGCCACGATCGCACTTACTCGGCCAAGTCACCGTAGCGAAAGCAATCGACTACATGGTCATTGGTCATGCCTACTGCTTGCATGAACGCATAGCAGATCGTGCTGCCCACAAACTTGAACCTCCGCTTTTTCAGGTCCGCGCTCATCACGTCGGATTCCTCGGTATGCGCCGGAATCTGCTGTACCCGGGTCCAGGCATTGCGTCTGACCTCCCCGCCTGCAAACTGCCACACA
>FXBF010000160.1_pt1 | contig 20862 bp, 23 predicted proteins | sample 5335321 | NCBI WGS metagenome assembly FXBF01 (sample SAMEA103928391, study PRJEB20085) | sediment metagenome | isolation source: sediment
GTCCAAGAGCAATCCGAGGGCTCATTCGCTGACCTGGGCGATGGAGACGCTCGCCGAGGCGGTGGGATTCGAACCTGCATTCGTGATTCCCTTGGAGACCGGTGCCGGCAACAGCCTCACTCCGATGCAAGTGGCCATCCAGAAGAACATCCCGGTGGTTGACGGCGACCCCGTCGGACGGGCCGTCCCGCAGGTCGACATGACTACGTTTCACCTTGCCGGGATCCGCATCTCTCCGCTGGGGCTGGCCAACGAGGACCGGATCACCACCGTGCTCCGGACGGAGAGCCCTTACGACATGGAGCGTGTGGTGAGGACCATCGCTTCGGAGCTGGGAGGCGTCGCTGCCATCGCCTGCTACGCGATGCAGGGTGCCGAGATGAAGCGCCACATCATTCGAGACACGACCACCCTCTGTGAGAACATCGGGGCCGCGATGCGCCGGACACGCGAGGCCGGCGGCGACGTCGCCGCGGCCCTGCTCGAGCATTTCGACGTCTACCTCCTCGGTCGGGGGACCGCCGCCTCGATCGAGTTGGGGACCAGGGGAGGCTTCGATTTCGGACGCGTCGAGGCACGGGGAGACGTTCCTCTCGATGTGGCATTCCAGAACGAGAACATGGTGGCGGCGCGTGCAGGGAAGGTGCTGGCGACCGTGCCGGACCTGATCTGCGCCGTCGATGGCGAGGGGATCCCGATGACCGACGCAGACATCGTCGAGGGGATGGAGATCACGTACCTGGGCATGGCCGCCAATCCGGCCTTCCGGACGCCTGAGGCGTTCGCGCTGTCCTCCAAGGCCCTCGACGTTCTCGATTTCCGAGAGGGATTCGTCTCCATCGAGGACGTGGTGGGTGATTCTCTGCCATGAGAGCCTCGTCCCACGCTGTCTGACTCGGGGTCCATCCGCACAGTATCGCGAAGTGCCAACGTAGGCTGGTTATTGTGCTGACAGTAGATCGAACAGAAGGCGCCGACAATGCCTGGATCGAAGGAAGACTCGCCAATCTCACTTGTGGAGCGCGCCTACGCGGAACTTCGAGAGGCTATCGTTGAAGGACGCTATGAGGCTGGGGCGCCGCTTCCCTTTCACGAGCTGGCGGCCACGCTGGGCGTGTCCCTGATACCGGTGCGCGAGGCCATTCGGAAACTCGAGGTGGAGCGACTTGTCGAGGTGATTCCGAATAAGGGTGTAAGAGTCGCCCAACTCACCATTGATGACCTTCGAGACAGCTATCGTATCCGGACGCTTCTCGAATCGCAGGCGTTGCGGATCGCGTTTGACAAGCTCTCCGAACAGGACATCAGTGATGCCCGCGGCATCATTGACACCATGGTGCAAGTCTACGAGAAGGATCCAAGGCGGAGCGCCGAACTCCACCACAACTTTCATTTCCTGATCTACGATCGTGCGGAGTCGGCGTGGCTCGGATATCTGATCAGGCTCATGTGGGCCCATACCGAGCGATATCGACGCCTGGGTACGCCAGTTCCTTCCGGCGGAGATCTTGGAGGTGAGCACCTCAAGATGCTCGACGCTCTTGCCGAGAGCCGAATCGAGGCTGCAGTTGAGGCTCTGCGACTGGATCTTGAGGACACGGCGCAGCGGGCTTCGCGATTCTTTGACGAGTGACAAACGGCACCGACGAAGAACGTCGTTCTGGTGCGACAGCACTCATCTGATATTATACGGGAGATGGTCGGCTGGTTGATGTGGTCTTCGAATGGGCCGGCCCACCGCCGGCGCTACAGTTGGCGCTTGTACGAATCGAGTAAGAGCGCGTGCAAATAGGTGATATCCACCAGTCGTCGTTGGTTCCCGGGGATGATCCTTGGTGCAACACAGAACGACGATCTGGTTGAGGTATTCATCATGCTCGCTTTGAGTCCACGAGTGGCGGATGTGATCTGGGAGGTGGTCGTGGCGCTCATCCCGAAGCGGCCATCGACAACCACCCGTTGGGGTGTCACCGACTCAGGATTCCGGATCGAGACTGTTTCGAAGCGATCCTGTTCAGGCTGGTCACGGGCTGTTCGTGGGATGTGGCAGGCCGACTGGGGAAGGGTTCCGAAACGACGCTGCGGAATCGCCGCGACGAGTGGGTAGAAGTCGGCGTCTTCGGCCGGCTTGTTGAGGAAGCGATCGCAGGATACGACAAGATGATCGGCCGGTGGGCCTCCCCTCGAATCGTGGAGGGTTCTGAAGCTGTGGGCTGGTCGACCCACACCGCCCTCGAAAGCGGCCAGCACCTCAACACTCGCATCATGAACTGTCTTGAGCATCGGCGCTCCTGCTCGCTGACTCCTACGGGCGAATCGTGTGACATGACGTCATGAGGGTACGTCGCGCCTCAACCAGAACCGGTCATCCGCAACTTTCGGATATATCTTTACGCGCGCGCTGGTAGGCTTCGGTCCATAGGGCAGATTACCCTGGTTTCATGGATGGAGAACTGTATGACACGGAGGATTCGTCCACATTCTATTCGTCCACATTCAAGGAGGATGACTCTCACTGCATTGCTAGCTGGTCTTGCGTTGGTAGCGGCAGCATGCACTAGCGGCGGTGAGGAACCGACTTCGACACAGCCGCCTGCGACACAACCACCGGCAGCAGCAGAAAAGCCGAAGATCGTGGTGGCGCTCAGTGACACGGTCAACTTGATCGAGCCTCATACCTTTAGGTCGACGTCGGCCTATTGGGTGACCGATGCCCTCTATGATCCGCTTCTCGCTCAGGAGTCCACGCAGGATGCCGAGGGGGTGTGGATTGGTCAGACCATTCAGGAAGGCCGTGGCGCCGTGTCGTTTGAAGCATCTGCGGATGGGCTCGAATACACGTTCAAGATTCGGGAAGACGCTAAGTTCCCTTCCGGCGAGCCCGTAACGGCCGAGGATTACAAGTACGTGTTCCAGCGGTCGATCGAGTCGCCGGATGACCAAGGTGAGGGCTATATCTGGCTGCTGCTCCCGTTTATCGGGATCGACTCGGCGGATCAGATAGAGGTGGTCGATGACCAGACGCTCATCATTCGACCTGGTATCGCGAGCCCGCTCTTCGAGCGCTTCATGACATTCCAGGTGTTCGGTGCTATGGACAAGAGCTTCCTCGAGTCGGTAGCCACGGAAGAGGATCCGTGGTCATTTCGCGCTTTGGATCAGGCGGGCGCGGGGTCCGGCCCATATCAACTCGCAGAGTGGAGTCCGGAGACGCAGGTCGTCCTGGACCCCAATCCGAACTGGTGGAACGTCGAGGACCTTGCCAACGGCGGTGTGATCGTTCGCAGTGTTCCCAGTGCAGAGCAGCGAGCGCTGCTGGTGCAGAGTGGCGACCTCGATCTGGCCGCGGGTCTACCACCCAAGCTCCTCGCTGACCTTGACGCCGACCCCAACGTCACCGTGATCTCAAGACCGACCAGCGGGGTGGAGTACCTGGCGATGAACAACACGATTCCGCCGCTCGACAATGCGGACTTTCGTAAGGCGATAGCCTATGCCGTGCCCTACCAGGCGTTGCTAGACCAGGTGATGTACGGGTACGCGTCGTATGCTGGCACCGTTGTGCCGACGAATATGGAGACCTTTGCCGGTGAAGGCCCTGAGCTCGACCTCGATAGGGCACAGGAGTTCCTCGCTGCGTCGGGGATCGACACGACCGACCTCGTGCTGACGCTGGGTGTTCGGGAGTCACGGTCGACCAACCAGCAGGCAGCCGTCCTGATCCAGGACAGCTTGCGGCAGATCGGGATCAATGTAGAGATCGACATCCTTCCGGATGCCGATTTCGCAGCCAAGCAGAACGCTGATGAGCTGCCGCTGCAGATCCACGATTGGTACTCGTGGGGAGAGGATCCCTTTTATCAGATGGAGTTCCTCACCACGTGCGGCCAGTTCGTCAACTATGCCCGCTACTGCAACGAGAAGTACGACGCCCTCGTCGCGGAAGGAATCAGGACATCAGATCTCGACAAGCGGCAAGAACTCTCCAGCCAGGCACAAGCGATCTTCCTCGAAGATATGCCTTGGGCTACCCTGTGGTCTACGGACCGGACAGTGGCAATCCGCTCGTGCATGACCGGGGTGGAGGGCGGCTACACGGGGATTTCTTCCTTCTGGCGCCTGGATAAGTCGGATTGCTGAGATGATCGATAAGAGAGCTGCGTAGCGGTGCCGCACAATTGAGTGACGTCTGCATCAACACGAGATGTTGGGATACCTGACTAGGCGAGTGGCGATATCGCTGCTGACCATTGCGGGGGTCATCGTGGTTGTGTTCTTCATGGTCCGGGTTCTCCCCGGAGATGGCGCCGCCCTCCGGGCCGGGCCGTACGCCAGCCCAGAGCGCATCCAAGCAATCGCCGAGAGGTATGGGCTCCGTGACCCGATCGGTGAGCAGTTCGTCGACTACGTCAGCGACATCGCTGCTGGCCGTCTCGGGATCTCTATTCGGACCAACGACCGGGTCGAGAAGGAGCTGTTCCAGCGTCTTCCCGCTTCATTGGAGCTCGCCTTCTACGCCGTGCTCGCGGCGACACTCGTCGGCGTTCCACTCGGTATCTGGGCCGCGGCCAAGAAGGGCACGGTCGTCGACGGGGGCGTGCGTGTCTTTGCTATATTGGGCTCATCCATGGCCCTGTTCTGGCTCGGGCTTCTCCTCATCTATTTCCTGTTCTTCCGCTTGCGGTGGTTCCCCGGCCCCGTTGACCGATTAGCGATCGGGACCACGCCCCCCGAGACGATCACCGGCTTCTATACCATCGACGCCCTCCTGCGGGGCGAACCGAGCCTTGCGTTGGAGGCCTTCCGCTACCTGGCCCTACCGACCTTCACACTGGCCTTCACCCTGGCCGCCCCGATCCTGAAGATGGTCCGACAGTCGATGATCGAGACCCTTGATCAGGATCACGTTCGGACCGCTCAGGCTATGGGCGTTCCATGGAGGAAGGTCTTGTTCGTCGACGGATTTCGCAATGCGCTGCTGCCCATAGTCACCACCATCGGGATCGTCTTCGGATATATGCTGGGCGGCAACATCATCGTCGAGTTCCTGTTTTCGTGGCCGGGCATCGGCAGGTATGCGTACACGGCTGTCCAGAACAACGACCTCGACGCCTTGGCGGGGTTTGTGATCATGGTCGGGGTGCTGTACGTTCTCCTCAACGTCGTGATCGATGTCATCTACGCCTGGATCGACCCGCGGATTCGACTCGGAGGGAAAGTAAGTGTATGAGCGCCACCTCGCCGCAACCCGAGGGGGAGGTCCGATTCGTTGCTCCCGAGATCGAGGAGGTTGAGGAACGGCGCTCCATTTTCCGACGGCGCCCACTCTTGGTTGTCGGCCTGGCCATCCTGGGTGCCTACCTGATCCTGGCGATCGTTGCCCCGTTCTCTGTCCGCGACCCGCTCCTCACTAACCCCAGCAACGCGCTGGTTCCACCGTCGAGCGAGTATTGGTTCGGCACTGACCAATTCGGTCGGGATGTGTTCGCCCGGGCCATGTACGCCGTTCGGCTTGACCTCACGATGGGTGTCCTCATCGCACTCTCAGCGATGATCGTCGGCTCGGCCGTTGGAGTAGTCGCCGGTTACTGGGGCGGCTTCACCGATGAAACCGTCATGCGGCTGACCGACATCCTCCTTGCGTTTCCCGGCTTTGTCTTGGCCTTGATCCTCGTGGCGACGTTGTCGGACACGATCTCGAACGTATTGATCGCCGTGTCGATCGCCTTCGTTCCTTACTTCATACGCTTGACCCGCGTCCAGGTCCTTGCTCAGAGAGAGCTCGAATACGTCGATGGCGCCAAGCTCGCCGGCAACCGACCCTGGCGGGTGGCCTACTGGCACGTTATGCCTAACTCTCTGAGCGCTTCGCTCGTCCAAACGACGCTAGTGGCGGGCTGGGGGATCCTGACCGTAGCCGGGTTGGCGTTCCTTGGAGTCGGCATCCGCCCGCCCACGCCTGAGTGGGGGGTGATGGTGGCGGACGGCGCCGGCGACGTGATCACGGGGGAGTGGTGGACGGCCCTGTTCCCGGGCGCGATGGTCGTCTTGGCGGTGATGGCCTTCCACTTCATCGGAGACGAGCTACAGGGAGAGACCAGTTGAGCCTCCTGGAGGTCTCGGAGCTCGGCGCCGGCGTCAAGGGAAGTCCGTTCGACCTACTTCGAGACGTCAGCTATGGGCTCCAGCGGGGGGAGGTGCTTGGCCTGGTGGGCGAGTCCGGCTCCGGGAAGACGATGGCGTCGCTGGCGATCATGGGTCTCCTTCCCAAGGGCATCGAGCTTCGACGGGGCAGCATCGTTTTGGAGGGTGAAGAGCTGGTGACCGACGGCCATGTTCTCCGCAGGCCGGGTGAGCTGACGATGATCTTTCAACACCCGACGTCTTCCTTGAATCCGACGATGCGGGTGGGAAACCAAGTCGCTCGGGTGCTGGCGCTGCACCAGGGTGACAAGAACGCTGGCGAGCACGCGATCGAGATGTTTGCTCATGTGGGGATCCCCGGCCCCGAGCGAGTGGCGCGGGCTTATCCGCACCAGCTGTCGGGGGGTATGTGCCAGCGAGTGATGATCGCTATGGCGCTGGCTTGCCGACCGAAGGTTCTGATCGCCGACGAGGCCACGACGGCTCTGGATGTGACCATCCAGGCGCAAATCTTCGATCTGATCCGGGATCTTGTCCGGGAGACGGCATGCGGCGTGCTCTTCATCACCCACGACCTTGGCGCGGTCGCGGAGATGTGCGACCGGGTGGCGGTCATGTACGGGGGTCAGGTCATGGAGACCGCCAAGAAGGCGGAGTTATTCCGCAATCCGCAACATCCGTACACCCAGTTTCTATTGCAGTCGTTGGAGCGGGACGTCGATCCCCACGTCCAGGACCCTGGGGTGAACTTCGCTCTCCGTGGTTGCCGCTTTGGCCATCGCTGCCCATATATCTTCCCGACTTGCGCAGATTTTCCGCCTCTCTTCGAAGTGGGTACCGACCATCGCTCGGCCTGTTTCTTGCATGCGGAGGGATCCGTTGGCGCTCGTTGAGGTTCGAGATCTGTACAAGTCGTTCGGGTCGGGGAAGAATTCCTTGCCGGCCGTCCGTGGGGTGGATCTCGATATCGAGCGGGGACAGACCGTTGGGCTTGTCGGCGAATCCGGCTGTGGGAAGACCACTCTGGGGCGGGTGGTGGTCGGTCTGCAAGGGCCCACCTCTGGGCAGATCAAATTCGACGGTGAACAGATGGCCGGTCTGCTGGGAACGACTGCCTATCGGAGACGCGTGCAGATGGTGTTCCAGCACCCCATGCAGTCGTTGAATCCGCGCTATCGCGTTGGCACGACACTGAGAGAACCTCTCAAACTCCTGCACGCGGCCGAGCCTTCTGAGATCGACGACAGAGTCGACGAGGTCTTGCGATTGGTGGGCCTGGGACCTGCCTTCCGTAACCGCCGTCCCCGCCAGCTCTCGGGAGGGGAGCAGCAGCGCGTGGCCATCGCACGGGCGTTGATTCCCCAGCCGGACCTGGTGGTGCTCGACGAGCCCACGTCGAGCCTCGATCAGTCGTTGCGCGGACGAATCATTGCCCTACTCCGATCAATCCAGGAGGAGCGAAACGTCGCCTACCTCTTTATCAGCCACGACCTGAGCACAGTGCGTCGGATCGCCTCCGTTGTGGCCGTTATGTACCTCGGCCGTATCGTCGAGGTTGCCGGGACCGAGCAGGTCTTCGAATCGCCCCAGCACCCCTACACCAAAGCGTTGCTGTCCGCGATCCCAACGATGGACGTCGACGGCCGACGAGAACGGATTGTGCTTCCCGGCGAGACCCCAAGCCCGGCGGATCTGCCTACCGGGTGCACGTTCCAAGATCGGTGTCCGCTGGTGCACGGTCGTTGTCGAACCGAGTACCCCAGACTGGAGTCGATCAAGGATGGAATTGCGGTCGAGTGCTTTGCAGTCCAAAGCGGTATCGAGGAACCGGATCGTCCCACCGCTGGGCTGTGATCAGCCGGCGAGATCGATCACTTCATGACTCGCTCCACTCTTCCGGATCGAGATAGACGTGAATGATAGTGCTGTAACCACTAACCCGGATTTTCGAACTTTGAGGTCACCCCCGCAGAGCAGGGGTTCGAGGAACCGCAGTATCCCGACACCGAAGCCCTTCTGTCGGCGGTGCCGGCGATGGATCTCGACCAGCGCGGAGCGCGGGTCATCCTCGAAGGGCAGACGCCCAACCTGAGCCAGCTTCCGGTCGGCTGTTCCCTTCAGGGTCGGTGCCCGCTGGTCCATGATCGCTGTCGTCGGCAGGAGCCGCGCCTCACCGCGCTTCCAGATGGTCGTAAGGTCGAGCGCTTTCCGGTGGTCGAACCGAGCTGACGGAATCAGCCCATGATCCGCTGGACCTCTTCTGGGTCGAGATAGACCATCACTGAGGCGATCTTGCCGTCGCGGAGCTCGATGACCTCGGTGAAGGAGAAGCGGTAAGGTCGGCCCGAGGGAGCCGTTCCGGTGCTGGTGAACTCCGCCACGATGGTGTCCCCGTCGGTCATGACCGCAGCAACGGACATCTGCTCGTCGGGAAGCCGGCGGTAGAGATCCTCGATGTGGGAACGGATGCTGGCAAGACCCTCCTGCCAGTCGTCGAGCGCACTCCAGTAATGGGCGTCGGGTTGGTAGAACTCGGCCAAGGCTTCGGCGTCCTTGGCGTTGTATGCCTCGACGATCCGGGTCACGACCTCCCGGGCGGAGCGGCGGGATGCGGCCATCTGTTTCCTCCGAGGCAGGAGCGTATCATACTTGAAGTGAGGAGACCGGAGGTTGCCCATGCAGGAGGAGCACAGGATCGGGCTCGTGCTCGGGAGCGCTGTGGCTCCCGAACGGCTGCCTTCGGCCGCAGCGACTGCCGTAGCAAGCGGCTTCGACGAGCTCTGGCTGACCGAGGACTTCTTCTTCACTGGTGGTATCTCGGCTGCTACCGCGGCTCTGGCGGCCACGGACGGGATCCGGGTGGGGTTGGGTGTCGTATCGGCGGTGGCCCGCCATCCCGCCTTGCTGGCGATGGAGATCTCCACTATCAGCCGGCTCTTTCCGGGACGATTGACGGCCGGTGTCGGGCTCGGTGTGCCGGCATGGATCCACCAGATGGGGCTGTATCCGCCCACCGCCTTGGGGGCCTTGCGGGAGTGTGTGACCGGAGTCCGCCGACTGTTGCGCGGCGAGGAGCTGACCGAGCAAGGCCGGGTGTTCTGTTTCGACCGGGTGCGGCTAACTTACCCTGAGACCGGTTGTCCTACCCCGATCCACATGGGGGTCTCGGGCCCCAAGATGCTGCATCTGTCGGGGGAGATCGCCGACGGCACGGTGCTGAGTGTCGCGGCCAGCTCCGAGTACATCCGGTGGGCTCGGAAGCGGATCGATGAGGGTCGGGCGGCTGCGGGGCGAACCGAGGATCATCGGGTCACCGTGTTCGCGCTGTATTCGGTGGGTGGTGACGGTGAGGCGGCCCGGGCGGCGGTTCGTAAACCGCTCGCCTTCTACAAGTCGAACGGACCCAACGCCCTGACCGACGTGGAGGGGATCTCGGACCAGCTGCGGGACATCCTCGACCGCGGTGGCTACGACCGCCTCGTCGCCGAGATGCCGGCCTCCTGGATCGAGAGTCTGACGATCGCTGGGACGCCCGAGCAGTGCGCCGCCAAGATCCGCGCCTTCTACGCCGCCGGCGCCGACTCGGTGGCGCTGTTCCCCATGCCGAGCGACCAAGTGGACCGGATGGTACGGCTCACTGCCGAAGAGGTGCTTCCCCAGCTCGCAGACTCCTAGATCGATGGTCGTCCGAACGCCTCCCGTTGGCGCGCAACGTTGTTGTTCTCGTGGAGGACGGTGATCTGCTCCCGCTCTACTCGGAAGACGTCCACCCCGTTGATTGGAGTGCGGATCGCCGTGGATCGTCATGGCTGTTTCGTCCCACAGCGACTGCCGCCAATTCGCCTTCGACGACCAGTCTCCGGATGCGGAAGTCTAGATCGAGGGGCATCCCGGTGTTGACGCTCAAGAAACGGCGGGCTTCATCGATGCCTCGGTACACGCCTCGTTCGAGGAAGTGAACTTCGTCGCCGGGTGCGATCTCCGCCAGGATCTCCTCGGGGTCGTCTACGAAGCACGCCTCATAGAGACGTTCGACCACGCGGCTCGTGGCATCTTCGCTCATGTCATGATCGCTCCGGATCGACGTAGACCGACTTCGGGGATGGCCCTGGCCTTGGGGTAGTCCACGTCGCGGACCCATCGCTCGTAAGCGGAGCCGGCAGCCGCTTGACGCAGACGGTTGAAGGAGATCACCCGCGGCGTCATGCGTCCCCTCCTCGGACGTGGGTCATCGGGCGGTAAAGAGCAACAGCCTGTGCGAACTCGTCCGGATCGTAGAGACGGGCGCCTCCGGCTCCGTAGCCCTTGGCGACCTCAAGGCAGAACCGGACCACCTGATCGACGTCGGCCGCGTGCTTGGCACCGGTGGCGGTTCCGGGCACGGCCGACGCTGCCGTCGTCGCCACGCCGACCACCGGGGCTGCGGTGGTGACTGTCAGCTGCAGGATGCTGTTCACATGGTACAAGCCGTTGTCGTAGAGCGTGATCTCGAAGGTGGAGAGGAGCAGCACCACCGCCGGCCGACCCGATACTCGCTCGTAGACGTCGACCAGGTCGGGCGCTACGGGGAGAATGTGTCCCTGCCGGACGGTCGGGGTGACGCCGAACCCACGGTGGTTGACGATACGGTTCCCCTTGGTGGCGTCGATCGAGAACACCGCTTCCGTCGCTTCGTCGACTTCGTGGAGGTTCATGGTTACGATCGGCACGGGACCCCATGAAAGCCACCGGGTCATGCGGGATAGTGGGGGCGTCGGGACAGATGTGGGTGGTGATGATCACGTCACCGCGCAGGTGGTTCCCGCTTGGCCATCGTCGCCAGTTTCAAGGCGACCGCCACCGCGGCGACGGCGCCGTCCTCGTCGAACACCATGCCGATCGCGTCGGGCCTTGTTCCCACGCCGCCGAGCCGTCCGATGATCCCCGTCGTTGGTGCGCTGTAGTGTACGATGCGATGAACACGGCAACCAGTATTCCGCGGGTCGTCCTGCACCCGCTGCACTCGCCGGGCCTGGCCGGTTGGCTCGCAGCCGTGGAAGGCATCGAACTCGAGGTCCCGGCGAACGACGACGCTGTGGCGGCCGCCCTCGAAGCAGGTGCGGAGGTTCTCGTCACCTACCGGTGGGAGGACCGGTTTCTGGCCGGGCCGCTGTGCTGGGTGCAGGCCATCTCGGCCGGCCTTGAGCAGTTTCCGATCGACGCGTTCCGGGCCCGCAACATCCGGCTTACGTCGGCTCGCGGTGCGCATGCCCCGGCCGTTGCGGAGCACGCGGTGGCGCTGCTCCTCACTCTCGTGCGTCGCATCGGCGAGGCGATGCGCGACATGCCCGATAGGGGGTGGGTCCCGTACCGGAGCGCCTACGAGGTCTCCGGACGGACCCTGGGGATCCTCGGTCTCGGGACCATTGGCGAGGAGGTGGCGCGTCGGGCCGCAGGACTGGGGATGCGGGTGATCGGCTCCAAGCGCCGTCCGGATCGATACGACGGCGTGGCGGAATGGGTGGTCGGTCCTGAGGGCACCCTGGAGGTGTGTCGGGAGGCCCATGCCCTCGTCGTGGCCCTCCCGCATGCGGAGGACACCATCGGCCTGGTCGGCCCCGAGGAACTGGCGGCCCTGCGCGGGGGGTGGCTGGTCAACGTCGGTCGAGGCTCGGCTGTCGATGAATCCGCGCTCGTCGAAGCCCTCCGGGAGGGGACGCTGTTGGGAGCCGGGCTGGACGTGTTCACGGTTGAGCCCCTGCCGCCGGATTCGCCGCTGTGGGATCTGCCGAACGTCGTGATCACCCCGCATTCGGCATGGTCGTCGGACCGCCTCGCCGCCCGTCTCACCGACCTCTTCGCAGGGAACTTGGATGCCTACCGCGGCCTGGGGGAGTGGCGCAATCTGGTGCTGTGACGAGCGGAGCCTACCGAAGCGCCGTCGCACCGTACGGCGCGTAGACTTCCGGGTAGAGTCGTAGCGGAGGGACCATGAGCACACTCGAGGGCAAACGAGCACTGGTGACGGGAGCCTCCCGCAATCTCGGTCTGGAGATCGCGTATCGTCTGGCTCGTGCCGGCATGTCGGTTGCAGTCAACTACCATACGTCCCGCTCGGAGGCCGAGGAGTTCGTAGCACGCCTGAGCACCGACACCGGACGTGCCCATGTGGCCGTGCCTGCCGACATGACCAGGTCCGACGAGGTCGAGGCTGCGGTGACCCAAGCCGTGGCTGGCCTCGGAGGCCCGATCGACGTGCTCGTCAACAACACCGGACCGTACGGAATGACCCCGTTCTTGGAGATGGCCGAGGAGGAATGGGACCGAATCTGGGACGGGAACGCCAAGGCGACCTACCTCGCGACCCGAGCGGTGGTCCCGGGGATGCGGGCCTCCGGCTGGGGCCGCATCGTCAACCTCTCGGCGGTTTCTGCCTTCATCCGCGACCGCTCCATCTACGGACTTGCCAAGTCCGCCATCGGCATCCTCACCGAGGAGCTGGCACTCGAACTCGCCCCGACGATCACTGTCAATGCGGTAGCCCCCGGACAGATCGAGGAAAGCGCCGCCGACATCGCGGAGTTCGACCCATCATTCGTCGAGCGCGCTATCGCTCACACGCCGGCGGGCCGCCTTGTCACCCGGACCGAGTTGGTCGAGATCGTCCACCTCCTGTGCACTCCGGCGTTCGACATGGTCACCGGGGCCACCATCCCCGTCGACGGCGGGTTCCGTCTTCCGAGGTTCTGAGTGGCCATCGTGAGCGATCGCGACACCCGGCAGGTGATCGAGGCGCTCTACAACGCGTTCCTGGCCGGGGATGCCCACGGCATGCTGGAACTCATGTCCGGCGATGTCGAGGTCCGTTTCCTCGGCCGGGCGGATCTTCGGGGCATTGAAGCAGCGAGGGCTTTCTTCGCGTTCTCCGCCGATCTACTCGACGACCTCGCCTTTCGCATCGATCGGACGATCATCGACGGGGAGTGGGCGGCGGTCACCTGGTATGAGACGGCCCGCACTCGAACCGGGGCCCCGTGGGAGAACCATGGTGTCGACGTCTTCCGGGTGGAAGACGGGAGGATCACCCTGCTCCACGAGAACAACGACGTGCGTCTCGTCCACCGGCACTTTCCGCGCTACAGGGAATCCTGACGGAGCGACCCTTTTCGCCGAGGGTTCAGATCGGCCCCGGATGCCCGTGATAGTATGCGAAGGCCGCCCGCCGACCGAAGAAGGAGGTCCAGTGAAGTTCCGTTCTGCCGGTTCGATCGACGAGGCGCTGGCATGCCTCACCGAGGTCGGCGACGAGGCCCAGGTTCTGGCCGGCGGGACCGATGTGATGATCCAGCACATGCGGCGAGAGATAGACCCGTCGGTTCTTCTCTACATCGGAAGACTCATCGAGCTGGAGGGATTCACCTTAAACGGCACTCACACGTTCGGCCCGCTCACGACCCACCGGACACTCGCCACCGACCCCCGGGTCGCGGCGGCCTTTCCCGCGCTGGCCGAGGCCGCCGCCACCGTCGGCGGTTGGCAAATTCAGCAGGTCGGGACCCTTGGCGGCAACCTTTGCAACGCCTCCCCAGCGGCCGACACCGCGCCAGCGCTGCTCGTTGCCGATGCCCGCCTTGAGCTGCGCAGCGCGACCGGTGAGCGCTGCATCCCCCTCGACGAGTTCCTCGTCGGGCGGCGGACCACGGCGAGGCTCCCGGGCGAGCTGCTCACGAGCATCACCGCCGCGCCGGTCGGTGCTGGCACCGGTGAGACCTACCTCAAGCTCGGCCGCAGGAGTGCCATGGAGGTGGCCGTCGTCGGGTTGGCGGTCCGCCTCACTTTGGATTCGGACGGCACCGTCGCCGCGGCCAGGATCGCCGCTTGTTCGGTGGGTCCCCGGCCTTACCGAGCCACCGAGGCCGAGCGAGTTCTCGAAGGTTCCCGTCTGGAAGCGGAAACCGTCGCCGAGACAGGCCGGGCGCTGGTCGATTCGGCGGCACCGATCGACGACGCGCGGGCCTCGTCGTCCTATCGCCTGCGGGTGCTCCCCAATCTGCTCGCCCGAGCCGTTGCCACATGCCGGGCCCGGGCCGGGGGGGAGAGGTCGTGACCGTGCAACTCTCCCTGATCGTCAACCGCCACCCCGTCACTCTCGATGTGGACGCCAACGAGACCCTGCTGCACCTGCTGCGAGAGCGGCTGCACCTGACCGGCACGAAGGAAGCGTGCGACGAAGGAGAATGCGGCGCCTGCACGGTGCTCATCGACGGCAAACCGGTCGACTCGTGCATCTACCCCGCCCCGGCGGCGGCCGATCGCACCGTTCGCACGATCGAGGATCTGGCCGGGCCCGACGGGCTCCTCACCCCGATTCAGCAGTCGTTCGTAGACCGTTTCGCCGTCCAGTGCGGCTTCTGCACCCCCGGATTCGTGATGACGCTCACCGCACTCGTCGAGGAGAACCCCAACCCCACGGAAGCGGAGATACGCTCCGCGCTGTCGGGGAACTTGTGCCGCTGCACCGGCTACTCGACGATCGTCGACGCCGTGCTGACCGCGACCGGAGGGGCCTCATGAGCGGCTCCGTCGGACAGAGCGCGCCCCGAGGCGACGCCGAACCCAAGGTGCGAGGCGAGGCGATCTACGGGGTGGACTTCGAGCTCCCCGGAACGCTGTATGCGGCCCTGGTGCTCTCGACGGTCCCGTCTGGTCGCATCATCGGTATCGACACCTCCGTCGCCGCAGCCCGACCCGCGGTGCGAGCCGTGGTCACCGCCGGGCAGGCGCCGCGCATCCGCAGCGGGCTGGCCCTCGACGACCAACCGCTGTTCGCCTCGGACGCGGTTCACTATGAGGGCGAGCCGATCGCGGCTGTTGTCGCCGACAGCCTGGCGGCGGCGCGAAGAGCTGCTCGGGAGGTGATCGTGGATATCGAGGAGCTGACGCCCGTCGCGTCAATCGAAGAGGCCGTTGCCGAGGGGGCCCCGCTCGTCCACGAGGACTGGGCTGCCTGCACGCCCGTCCCGGGCTTGCCCGATTGGCCCCGGTACGGCAACGTCTGCGGGGAGATGACGTCCGATCCGGGAGGCGTCGACGAGGCCCTCGCCGCGGCCGACCATATCGTCGAGGACGTCTTTGTCACCGATCGCCAATACCAGGCTTGCCTGGAGCCGAAGAACGCCAGCGCGGTCTACGAGGAAGGCCGGTACACGATCCACGTGTCCCACCAATACCCCTGGAACGTGCGCGACCGGACGGCGCGGGCTCTGGGGGTGAGGCCCTCGAAAATCCGGGTCGTCGGCCACCACATCGGTGGAGGCTTCGGGGCGCGGCTCGACGTCGGCCTGGAGCCCTATGCGGCGTTGCTGGCCCGACTCGTCGGGGCACCCGTGAAGCTGGTGAACGGCCGGGCCGAGGACCTGCTCACCTGCAATTCGCGGGAGAACGCCATCGTGCGGATCCGCTCAGGAGTCACCAACGAAGGCCGGATCGTGGCCCGCGAGTTTCTCTGCGACATGGATGCCGGCGCCTACGCGACCGACACGGTGTTCCTGATCAGCATCCCGATCTTCCTCGCCGGGTCGGTCTACGAAATGGGAGCGACCCGGGTCGTGGCACGGGCCGTATATACGAACACCGCTCCCACCGGGGCCTTTCGGGGAGTCAGCGGAACCTATCTCAACTTCGCCCTCGAACGGCACACCGACAACCTCGCCAACTCCATCGGCATGGACCGGCGCGAGTTCCGACGGCGTAATCTGATGGGTGACGGCCACGTCATGCTCAACGGCCAGGTTCTGGGCGACGCCGGGATCCTCGGGACTGCCTTCGCTGAGGCGGAAGCCGTCGCCCCTTGGGCGGAGTTGGGAAAGGGTCCCAACCAGGGGGTCGGCATCGCCGCTACGCTGTGGCTCACCAACCCGGCCCCGGGGCAGGCCACCCTCAAGTTGAACGACGACGGGACCCTGGGTGTGATCACCGGCGCCACCGAGAACGGATCCGGGGCCGTTGCCATGGGAGTTCGCCAAATCGCCGCCGACGAACTCGGGATAGATCCGGGGGACGTCATCTTGACCATGCCCGACACCGACGGCCAGGGATACGATGGCGGTTCGCAAGGCAGCCGAACCACCCACATCGTGGGTCGGGCAGTTCGGGAGGCAGGCTCGCATCTCCGAGAACAGGTCGTCCAGGCCGGCGCCCGGGTCCTCGGCGAGTCGCCCCACGACGTTGAGATCCGCGATGGGTTCGTCTCTGTGAAGGGCCGGCCCCGCCGGCGTGTGACCCTCGCCGAGGTCGCCAAGCAGGCCATGTACGACAGGGGTCCGCTGGTCGCCACCGGCTCCTACGCCACCCCCACGCCGAAGTACGACCCCGAAGCAGCCGTCGGCCTGCTGCTCCCGACCTTCCCGACGCCCACCTACCACGTCCACATCGCCGAGGTCGAAGTCGATCCCGACACCGGGGCGGTGACGATCCTCCGCTACGTGGTCGTCCAGGAAGTGGGCAAGGCCATCAATCCCGAAGGCGTGCTCGGCCAGATCCAGGGAGGCGTCGCCCAGGGAATCGGATACGCCCTCTACGAGGGGCTCAAGGTGGGCGACGACGGCAGATACCTACAGCGGACACTCGAGTCCTACCGGATACCGATTGCCCGAGACATCCCGAGGGTCGAGTCCGTACTTCTCGAGCATCCCGAGGAAGCCGGTCCCCACGGCGCCAAAGGGGTGGCCGAACCTCCGATCGTGCCGGTTGCAGCGGCCATCGGCAACGCTATCGCGGACGCCACGGGCGGGGCCATCGCCCGGTTGCCGATCACACCCGAGGACGTCCTCGACGCCCTCGCTGAGAACCGACGAGTCGTGACTGGTTCGAAAGGAGCGATCACATGAGAACTATCGGCAGAGAACAGATGCTCGACATCTCCATGGGAGGCGGCCTCTTGGGGGCCGGCGGCGGCGGGTCGGTACGTGAAGGCAGCAAGCTGGTGGATAGGATCCTTAAGTTCGGCACAGGCGTCGAGTTGGCGTCGGTCGACGAGATCGACGACGAAGCATGGGGAGCCGTTGTCGCCGGGATGGGGTCGCCGGTGGCGTCCAAGAGCAACCCGAGAACCTATTCGCTGACCTGGGCGATGGAGACGCTCGCCGAGACGCTGAGTTTCGAACCTGCATTCGTGATTCCCTTCGAGACCGGTGCCGGCAACAGCCTCACACCGATGCAGGTGGCCATCCAGAAGAACATCCCGGTGGTGGACGGCGACCCGGCCGGGCGAGCCGTTCCCCAGATCGACATGACCACGTTTCACCTCGCCGGGATCCACATCTCCCCGCTGGGACTGGCCAACGAGGATCGAATCACCGCCGTGCTCCGCACCGAGAACCCCTACGACATGGAGCGGGTGGCCCGGGCTATCGCCTCGGAGCTGGGAGGCGTCGTAGCGATCGCCTGCTATGCGATGCAGGGTGCCGACATGAAGCGGTACATCATCCGGGACACGACCACGCTCTGCGAAGACATCGGGGCTGCGATCCGCCGGACCCGAGAAGAGGGCGGCGATGTCGCCGAGGCCCTGCTCGAGCGCTTCGACGCGTACCTTCTCGGCCGGGGAACCGTCGCCGCGATCGAGTCGGGGACCCGGGGTGGCTTCGACTTCGGGCACGTCGAGGTGCGGGGAGATCTTCCCTTGGACGTCTCGTTCCAGAACGAGAACATGGTGGCCATTCGGAACGGAACGGTGCTGGCGACCGTACCCGACCTGATTTGCGCCGTCGACGGTGAGGGCATCCCGATGACCAACGCCGACATCGTCGAGGGGATGGAGATCACCTACCTGGGGATGGCCGCCGTCCCGGCGTTCAGAACACCTGAGGCTTTCGCGCTGTTCTCGAAGGCCCTCGACGTTCTCAAGTTTCGAGAACGTTTCGTCCCCATCGAGATCCGGATGGGGTAGGCGGTGCGGAGCGGCGACGTTCCGGGCGGTGGGCCATGAGTGAGTGGTTCCTCGAGGGCAAGGCGGCCCTGGTCACGGCCGGATCGCGGAACCTGGGAGCGGCGATCGCAGCGGCTCTCGCCGCCCGGGGCGCCGACGTGGCCATCAACTACCACGCGTCGGCCGATGTGGCTTGGGCCCTCGTGGATTCGCTTTCCACCGGTGGCGGAACGCACGCCGCGGTGCGCGGAGACGCCGGGACCCCCAAGGGGATGCGTGAGCTCGTGGCCGCGGCTGGTCGCGCCCTGGGCGGGCGCACCATTCAGGTGCTGGTGAACAACCACGGGCCGTTCGCCATGACGCCGTTCGCCGAGATGCCCGAGGACGAGTGGGACCGGATCTGGAACGCCAACGTCAAGTCGGCCTATGTGGCGACTCAGGAGCTGGCGCCGGGGATGCGAGCCGCCGGATGGGGAAGGATCGTCAACGTCTCGGCGGGGTCGGCCTATCTACGCAACCACTCCATCTACACGCTCGCGAAGGCCTCGCTGAGCACCCTGACGGAGAGTCTCGCCTTCGAGCTGGGACCGGAGATCACGGTGAACGCCATCACGCCGGGTCAGATCGCCGAGAGCGCCGCGGACATCGCCGAGTTCGACCCCAGCTTTGCGGAGCGCGTCATCGCGCACACCCCACTCGGACGCCTCGTTACCCGAGCCGAGGTCGCCGCCATCGTGGCGGAGATGTGCGGACCGCTCCTCGCCGGAGTGACCGGGGCCACGATCCCGGTCGACGGCGGCTGTCACCTGCCAAGGTTCTGAAGGTCACCGAGCCAGGTTTCCTCCATCGGCGACCAGCGTGCGACCAGATAACGAATGTAGCGTCGTCGGAGCATAGCCACACGACTGCGGCGGCGATCTCCCCCGGCCGACCCATGCGGCCCATCGGACGCATCGTGGCGAGCGCTTCGCCGAGGGACGGGGTCGGCCCGTAGCCGTTCGATCATGGGAGTCTCCATGTCGCCGCGGTGGATCGAGTTGACCCGAACGCCGTTCTCGGCATAGTCGACGGCGACGCTGCTGGTGAGCCCCACGACCGCATGCTTGCTAGCCGGGTACGGTCCGCCGGCGCCTCCAGCGAGGCCGAAGGTCGACAAAGCGTCGACGATGGCGTCACACCCTGTCCGAGCATTTGAGCCAGCTCGTACTTCATGCAGAGGAATACGCCGTCGACGTTGAGCGACACCGTCTTGTGCCAGTCCATCGGTGCCGGTCTCGTACAAGCGGACCCGGTGGCCTTCACTCGGCGCTGTTGTAGGCCATGTCGAGGCTGCCGAAGCGCTCGACGACCTCGTGGACCATTCGCGCCACCTGGCCTCATCGGTGACATCGACCTCGAAGAGCTCCGCCTCCCGGCCGGCAACCCTGATCCACTCCACCGTTTCCTTTCCGCCACCGGGACAGACGTCGGCCACCGCCACGCGGGCTCCCGATCGGCGAAAGCCAGGCACGTCGCCCGGCCGATGCCGGAGCCTCCTCCCGTCACCAGCACTACCCGGCCGTCGAACTCTCCCATTCCACCTCCTGGACCTCTTCTTCGGACGGCGCCCGGCTCCGCAGCACCCAGGCGACTAGCATCGGTTTGGAGGAGAAACCGATGCCTGATGACCTGACCGATCACCTGACCAACTGCTACCGAGACTGGTTCGATGCGATCGGCGGCGAGGGGACCGGGCCGTTGGGCTCGATGCTCGCCGACGAGTGGATGTACACGAACTACGACGGTCTCGTGCGGGGTAAGACCGAGTATCTCGATTGGGTGGCCGGCATCACTGAATCGGCCGTCTTCATCGGCCCTTACGATGTTGAGGTGCGACGCCATGGGGACGTCGTGCTCGTGCTCGGCGGATATCGGGTACTTCATCCGTCTGACGACGACGTTCTCGAGCTCCGATTCACCGGCGTCTGGCTGTGGCGGAACGACCGGTGGCAGTGTCTCATCCACCACAACTCCGAGGTCACGGGTTGATGCCGCGGCCCGACCTATACTTCCGGCAAGATTCGTAAGCGCGACCCCATGGACGATTTTTCCCCATGGAGGAGCCGGGCCTCCGACCGAGCTGGAAGATTCTTCATGTTGCCCATCACCTGGACGCTACGTCGCTCGCGAGATCTACCAGCGCCTCCCGGCCCCCGCCATCGATGCCAACGCCTCTCTCCAAGCCGCTTGAACCGACTTGCGATCTTTAGGAGCTTCAACGCCGAGGCGCTCAACGGCACCTTCGACCCCGAACGTGTGAAGCTCCACGGCCCCTTGCGCACCCGAGCCCAACTCGAGTTCGGCGTCATCAAATGGATCGACTGGTCACATCCAACACCGTCCGCCTCCACGGCGAGATCAGTGACATCTCGCCCGCCGAGTACCAGGCCAACTGGCACCGTCCTAACACCCCCGGCCTGGGCTTCCCCTCGAATCGTGGAGGGTAGCTGATTGATGGTTGCGGTCTTTCGCTGAATCGTGTTTTGGTGTTGCTGGGTCGCCTCCGGGTGTGTCGAGGTTGCTGTGAGGCCCCGGTTTTCATGCTGCCCGGTCCTGTCGGGCGGCTCTGTCGGTGAGGATCTGTTCGTAGACGGCGGGGGGTTTCATCTCGCAGCTGCTGTGGCGGCGGCGGTGGTTGTAGCGGTCGATAAACCCGGTGACGTCGCTGCGGGCTTGGGCTTTGGTGGCGAAGTGTCGACGTGACAACAGCTCCCACGGGGGTGTCAGAACGTCTGTGTAAGTGGGTGGCGTTGGTCATTGTCAGACGATGT
>FXBF010000161.1_pt1 | contig 20853 bp, 20 predicted proteins | sample 5335321 | NCBI WGS metagenome assembly FXBF01 (sample SAMEA103928391, study PRJEB20085) | sediment metagenome | isolation source: sediment
ATCTGCAGATTTGATCCATTCGCGGAGCTTGCCGTCGAATTCACTGAGCCTGAAAAAATAATGTTCCGATTCTTTCCATACCGGCTTCGTAGCCGACAACACGGATACGGGATCGATGAGATCGGCCGGTGCATAAGTTGCACCGCAGACTTCGCAGGCGTCGCCATACTGATCCTCGGATTTGCAACGCGGGCAGGTGCCACGGACGAAGCGGTCCGGCAGGAACATTTTTTCTGTATCGTCGTAGGCTTGCTCGATGACCTTGGTATAGATGTGGCCTGCTTTGCGCAAGCCATCGTAAATCTGGCGAACGATTAACTCATTTTCATCGGAATGCGTCGTATGAAAATTATCGAACGCGACGCCGAATGCTTTCAGGTCCTCGTGCTGTTCGGCCGAGACTCGTTCGATGAGCTCCTCAGGCGCTATCCCTTCCTGTCTCGCCTTGATCATGATCGGGGTACCGTGCGCGTCCGCGGCGCAAACGTAAATACAATTGTGTCCGCGCTGCTTCTGGAATCTGGCCCAAATATCCGACTGCAGATACTCGACCAGATGGCCCATGTGGATGGAGCCATTGGCATAAGGAAGTGCGCTGCTGACAAAAATATTACGTGTGGTCATTCTGGGTGTAAACGGACAGGCCTGAAGGCGGCGATTATAAGGGAATCAAGCGAGAGCGCGAATTTTGATTCGCCCGTCAGGACGGGCTCCTACGATTGTATTGCCGCCGGTTGAAGCCCGTCCTGACGGGCGATCCTGCTACGATTCTATTGCCGCCGGTTGAAGCCCGTCCTGACGGGCGATCCTGCTGCGATTCTATTGCCACCGGTTGAAGCCCGTCCTGACGGGCGATTCTTCAGGTTTCGTCTCGTACCTTGTGGAACATCTGCTTGTTGTTGGCCTGCTGATAGGCTTCTTTGCCGGCCACCCATTTTCTCTCGACCAGGCTAATCAACGCATTATCCATGGTTTGCATGCCGATCTTTCCACCGGCCTGCATTGCGGTCTCGAGCTGATCGAGCTTGCCCTGGCGAATCAGGTTGGCGACGGCCGAGGTATTGACCAGAATCTCCAAAGCGGCGATACGGCCCGGCTTGTGCTTCGTGGGCAGCAGTTGCTGGGATATAACGCCACGCAGCGAGGTCGATAGCATCGTTCGGATGTGGCTTTGTTTATCGGCAGGAAACGTATTGACCATCCGGTCCACGGTCTGAGCCGCGCCGTTGGTGTGCAGCGTCCCCATCACCAGGATGCCCATCTCGGCGGCGGTGATGGCCACGCTGATGGTCTCCAGGTCTCTGAGCTCGCCGACGAGTATGACATCCGGATCCTCACGCAGAGCGGAATGCAACGCTTGGGCAAACGATTCGGTATGAACACCGACCTCACGCTGACTGACCAGGCAGCCATGCCGCTGGTGCACGAATTCGATCGGGTCCTCGATGGTAACAATATGGCCTTTCAGGCGCTTGTTGATGGCGTCGATCATTGCAGCCAGCGTAGTCGATTTTCCGGATCCGGTTTTGCCCGTAACCAGAATCATGCCTGACGTCTGCTTGCACAGGTCGTGCACGGGTGGCGGCATGTCCAGTTCTTCGAGCGTTAGCGCCTTTGAAGGGATCGCCCGAAATACCGCGCCAACGCCATTGAGGTGACGCATGACGTTGACACGGAACCGGGAAATTTCGGGAATCTCATAGGCAAAGTCCGCGGCATCGTCTCGCTCGAAGTCGTTCTGTGTCGTGCCGGGCATGATTTCGTACATGCAGTCTTTGACATGATCGATCGTCAATATCTCGTCGGCCAGGGTGCTTAGCGATCCATGAACACGAACGCGTGGCGGATCGCCGGAAATGAAATGCAGATCCGAACTCTCTTTAGCCAACGCCTCGGTCAGGTATTTATCGATCTTGTTCAACGGTTTATGGTCCCGTCGCTTTCAATGGCTTCAAAACTTGCACTGGCGTCGCCTTCGAGTATCGGTACCAGGCTGGTATCGGTCACGAAGCGCTGGAATTTTCTCTTGTCATTCGCGAAGCGGAATGCGTCATCCGGATCCACTTGTTTGGCCTCTATCGCTTCGAGCAGCGCCATATCCATCAACTGCATGCCGACATCTTTCCCGGTCTGCAACTGCGCCGGAATCTGGTGCGACTGGTCGTTCATGATGAGTTTGGAGATCGCGCGATTATTGACGAGAATTTCAAAAACTGCTTTGCGGCTGTGTCCGTCCAATGTCTTGAGGAGAACCTGGGTTACCACCGCTTTCAGGCTCTGTGACAGGAAACTTTTGGTTTGTTCCCGAAGCTCGCCCGGCAGGGCGTCGACGATACGGTCGATCGTTTTGACCGCACCGGTCGTGTGCAGTGTTCCCAGAACCAGGTGACCCGTTTCTGCGGCTGTCATCGCCATCGAAATCGTCTCGGCGTCTCTAAGCTCGCCGACAAGGATCACGTCCGGGTCCTCGCGCATAGCGGAGCGGACGCCATCGGAAAAACTTCGCAGATGAGTGCCGAGTTCGCGTTGAATGACCTGGCAGGTCTTACTCGGGTGCACAAACTCGATGGGGTCCTCGAGGCTGATGATATTGAGATTACGCGTCTGGTTGAGGTGATTGATCATGGCAGCGAGCGTCGTCGACTTGCCGGTCCCGGTCGAACCGGTGACAAGAACCATGCCCTGGTGGTAATCGCAAAAATCGCGGATGACATCCGGTATGTCGAGGCCCTCGAGCGTCGGCACGTCGTTCGGTATGAATCGGAATACCGCGCCGAAACCGGTGTCCTTGCGAAACAGGTTGACGCGAAATCGTCCGCCCTCCTCACTGACATAGGAAAAATCGAGGTCTTTGCCTGAGTGGAAGTACTCTCGCTGAGAGTCGCTCAGAATCTCCATGACGTAGCTTTCGAGTTCCGTGTCCGCAAGTTCACGGAATTTGATCGGCATCAGGTCGCCGTTCATCCTGAGCATCGGCGGCACACCAACCGCCAGATGCACGTCCGAACAACCCTGGGCCAGGCCCAGTTTCAGAAAGGAGTCAATACGCGGCATAGGAATTCACCGATTCAGCACCCAAGCTTCAGCCATATTATGACCAATTGGCAGTATCCTAGGATGAATCAGGGCCGGGCACCAGTGAGGTGCCGCACACTTTTTACAAAGAAACGCTGCTCAGTGCGTCAATCAGCTCGTCCATTGTGCGGTGGCGCTTGGTCTTGTCGACCGACATCGCTTTACCGATCACCGCGGCGTAGTCGTCGGGAACCTCCGAATTCACTTCCTGACAGAGCTTGGCTTTGCCCTGTACGTGCTGATACATGACCGACATGTGGTCGCCGCGGCTATAGGGCGGTATGCCGGTTACCATTTCGTACATGATGACGCCAACACTATATATATCCGCGGTCTCATCGACTTTCTTGCCGAGGATTTGCTCGGGTGCCATGTATTTCGGGGAGCCGATGACGTAGCCGGTCTTGGTCAACTGCGTGTCGCCGCTGCTTGCGGCCGCCGCAACGCCAAAGTCCACGATCTTGAGCAAACCCTCGTCGTTGACGAGGATGTTTGCCGGCTTGAGGTCGCGGTGAATGACGCCGGCCTGATGGGCGACGGACATGCCGGTCGCTATGTCATAGGAAAATCCGAGGGCTTTCTTGAAATTCATCGGTTTGCTATCGGGGACCTCTCCGCTCAGCGTGTGAGACGGGAAATACTCCATTGAGATCGCATAGGCGCCCTGCAAATGCAGGAAGTCGTAAATCCGAATCACGTTCTTGTGCGTGATCATTCGTGAATAGCGCAGTTCGTGAACGAAGCGCTTCATCATCTCCTCATCGGATGAAACATTCGGATTCAGGAATTTGAGAATCAGCCGCTCCTCGACGACCTGGTCCTGCATCAGCAGTACGGTGCCGAATGCGCCCTTGCCGATCTTCTCGATGTATTTGTAGCGACCGTCGATAACCGTACCGGGGACCAGTTTCGAGACATCCAGGTACGGCACCGCATCGGTTTTTTCTGCGTCCGCTTCCGCCGCGTGCTGGGCATCCATGAGCTTGCTGAGATCTTCGTCATCAATGAGCAAGGTCCGGGTGTGCTCCTGCATTTTTTCTGCACGAACATTTTCTTCCAGCACGGTTCGCGAGAACTTGGCATCAATTTCCTTTATCGCCATGTCCGCGCTGTTGATGATCGTCGGGTCGTCAGACTGCTTGATCTGCTGCAAGACGCCGCGAACCGTTTCGGCGCGCTTCTCGTCAGCGAGATGCGATATTGCTTTGATTGCTTCGACCTGTACTTCGCGTTCCGGGCGTCTGAGCAATGGCACGAGTTTGGATATCTCTCTCGGCCCACCAAGCTTGCCCAGCGCACGTACAACGATCGTGTCGGTCTTGGCGTTCTGTCCCAGCATGGCGACCAATGTAGGAACTGCCTTTTTGTCACCAATTTGTGCCAACGCGTCGACAGCCCGTTCCCGGACCCACCAGTCCTCGTCCTCTGTTGCTTTCATCAGGTGATCGACAGCCGCCTCGTCTTTGGTGGCATTGATAATCTCGATCGCGCTACGGCGAATTTCCTCGTCCTTGTCCTGTATGAGCTGAAGCACGGAATTCAGGACTTTGGGGCCGCCAATTTCCGCCAGCGCGTCTCCGGCCCTCGCCCGTACCCACCAGTCGTCGTCTTTGAGCGCCCCCAGCAAATCTTTGACCGAATTGGTGTCGCCGATCTCATTGAGCACCTCAACGGCCGATCGTCTCGTGTATTCAGATTCGTCCTTGAGCGCTGGTACCAGAAACTTGATTGTCTCCGGGTGATTGATCTTGATGATGACATCGACGGCCTTGTTCTGGACATCGAGATCGGGGTCTCGAAGCAGCTTGCTGACTTTGGCGATGTTGATGTCGCCTTCACGGGTCGCGAGAGCACTGAGTGCAGCACTTCGCACCATCTTATTCGTGTCGGACAGCTGCATTTCCAGCGCGCGGTTTATGTCTGACGTCTTGAATTTCGTCAGCAGGTTGATCAACTGTACCTTCATTACCGGATCTTTGCCGCCCATGCGTGCAATCAGGTCCGGAACCATGTCCTCCGACACGATGTCTTCAATAATGTTGAATAACGCCGCTTTCTCTTTGGTCTCTAGTTGATAGGCACGCTGCAGTACGTCATGAACGTTCAAGGACTGCTTGTGGATCTTGAGGATCTCGATCAGTGCTGGCTTCGACACCTCCGAGTCCTCAAAGAAATCGAGCAACTCATTCGCGTTGTAGTTGTTACTGCTCGATAATGCCCATGCGGTGCCGGAAACGACACGTTCGCCGCCGTCCGCCAGACCCTCTCTATACAATTTGAGTGTCTTGTTCGAGACCTGGCTGGCCAGAATATCGACGAACAGCATCGTGTGATTCCTGTCGCTCATCGCCAGTGCGTCGATAGCTTTGGGAATGACCTTGGAGCCGATCGCCTTAAGGCGCTCTGTGAGTTTTTGGGCTGTGCGAGAGGAGGTGTCCGACTCGGCGGCCAGTTGGCTGATCAGCTGATCTGCGCGAAAACCGCCCAGGAGACTCATGACGCGAAATCCGCCGACTGTTCAGACCACCCCGGCATGCGCCAGATATACGAACGCGGCAGGACCCCATCACGGGCCCGCATCCCTGATCTCATCTGCGCGTTAATTTGTAAGACAGTCAATTCCGCTTTCGCTGAAGCCCAAGCTGACCACAGATCACAGGCTTTTGCCAAGCAATTCCGCAGTCGCTAGCCCGCCGACCCAATTGGGACGATTATGCCACAGCACGTAAGGGGCAGATTTGAGCCCGAGCCTGGCCGAATACCGGTACCCGACTATTTTGAGCCCAAATGCTCCGCTACAATGTGCGGCCCCGACACCGCGTAATATGCGGTGTCCGCCACAAATTTTACCTAATACAAAATTGCGAAGTGTGACAATGTCAACAGAATCTGACCTTAGGGAGACCCTTGGCTCAATGCTCATTCCGGGCATCGACAAGCCGCTTAGTGCGGTGGGCCGGGTGCTGCACGCCGAGATGAGCGATTCGACGGCGAAAATCGAGCTCCAGCTTGGCTTTCCGGCGAAGGGAATTGTGGCCGCGCTCGAGGAGAGCATTCGTGGCCGGATTTCAGTCGAAAATGTCGATCTCCGTGTTGAAAGCAAGATTACTTCGCACGGCGTACAGGGGAATTTGAAGCCCCTGGCCAACGTCAAGAACATTATTGCAATTGCCTCTGGTAAAGGCGGAGTGGGCAAGTCGACCACGGCTGCAAACATCGCGTTGGCACTGGCAGCCGAGGGCGCGTCGGTGGGTGTGCTTGATGCGGACATTTATGGCCCTAGCCAACCGCTGATGTTGGGTATTGCCGGCGAGCGTCCAACCAGTACGGACGGTCAAACGATGAAACCTCTGCGCGCACATGGTGTGCAGGTCATGTCGATCGGATTCCTGATCGATCCCGATCAGCCGATGGTCTGGCGCGGACCGATGGTCACGAGCGCACTGAATCAGCTCCTGAACCAGACCCAGTGGGATGATCTCGACTACCTGATTGTCGATATGCCGCCCGGTACAGGAGATATACAGCTGACACTCTCGCAACAGGTCCCCGTCAGCGGTGCCGTTATCGTGACGACGCCGCAGGATATTGCGCTACTGGATGCTCGCAAGGGATTGCAGATGTTTCGAAAGGTGTCAGTGCCGATACTCGGTATTGTCGAGAACATGAGCACGCACATCTGCACCGAGTGCGGGTATGAAGAGCCGATTTTTGGCCGTGGCGGTGGAGAGAAAATGGCGACTGACTTCGATGTGGAAATGATTGGACAGCTGCCGCTGGATCTCAGGATCAGGGAGCAGACTGACAGCGGCACACCGAGCGTGATCGCCGAGCCGGACGCGCCGCACTCGCAAGCTTACAGGCGGGCAGCGAGACGCATGGCCGCCATGCTCGCAATTCAGGACAAGGATTACAGCCATCGTTTCCCCAAAATCGTTGTCGAGGAATCCTAGCAATCCATTAAGGAGTACGCGTGAGTATCAAGTCCAAATGAGTATCAAATCCGACCGCTGGATTCGACGTATGGCACAGGAACACGGAATGATCGAGCCATTCGAGCCTGCTCAGGTCAGGGAAAACAGCGGCGGACGGATCGTGTCCTACGGTACCTCGAGTTACGGATACGATGTTCGTTGTTCAGACGAATTCAAGATCTTCACAAATATCGAGTCCGCCTTTGTCGATCCGAAGTGTTTCGACGAGACGAGTTTTGTCGACAGGAAGAGTGACGTCTGCATCATCCCGCCGAACTCGTTCGCGCTTGCGCGGACGGTTGAGTATTTTAAGATTCCGAGAAACGTGTTGACGATTTGTCTCGGCAAATCGACTTATGCCCGTTGCGGCATCATTGTCAATGTCACTCCACTCGAACCGGAATGGGAAGGCCACGTTACGCTGGAGTTTTCGAACACGACACCACTGCCTGCAAAAATATACGCAAACGAAGGTATCGCCCAGATGTTATTCCTGGAGTCGGACGAGGACTGTGAGACTTCATACAGGGACCGCGGCGGCAAGTACCAGGGGCAGCTCGGTGTGACCCTGCCCAAAGCCTGATTGTTAGTTTTTAGTCGCTCTTGTCAGGTACGTAGTTTTTCAACGTGACCGTGCCGGTTGCCTTGTCGTCCTTGAAGTGGCGCATCTTTACGGGCAGATACTCCAGTTCGGTGGCAAACCAGATGATTGCACTGCGCGATGAGCCGACACGCTGGCGCCGGTACTTGATCGTGTCAAAGTCTCCGGCCTTGGTCCTGATGGTTTCAAAGCCGAGTTTTTCGTACACAGCTTCAAGTAAGGAATTGCGGTCAACGTAGAGATATTTCTCTGCAACGTTGCCGGCAATCAGGTCCTTGCGAAAAACCAGCGATTCAAGCGCGCGATCGACGTGATCCGATTGAATGTCGAGTTCGACCGTTTCCGTCTTGTAAAGGCTTTTTGCCACAAGGTTTTCCCGGTCGAAAATAATCCAGGCATTTCTCTTGCTTCCGCTGCTGTTGAACAGATAGTGCCACTCGATTGGCTGGTATTTGCCGTCGATCTCCTCGAACTGTGTGTACTCGACGATTGGGTCGATTTTCACGAGCCGGGCGAGCCCTCGAGCCTTGACTACGGAGCGCATTTCTATGCGACCAGAAGGGTCCGCCGGCGACAGCGTCGATTGCATGCTGGCGCTCAATCCGCTCATCTTGCCTTCGTAAACCGCGGTGTAAGGCGTAAGCGCCAGTGCGGGCGCAGACAGCAATAAAAAAACCAGACTGACTAAGCGCCACATTTCAGTTTTCGCCGTTGAATTGCACAGGTTCTTCGAGTTTCGCGCCGTCCAGCCATGATGCACCGTTCCTGAATTTGAGGCGACCGGATACAAAAAGTGCCGCAGCCTTGGGATAAATCTTATGCTCGACGGCCTGAACGCGAGCTGAAAGAAGGCTTTCGGTATCATCGGAGAGAACCGGCACGCGACCCTGCAGAATCCTCGGGCCGGCGTCGAGTTCTTCAGTGACGAAATGCACGGTGCTCCCATGCCACTGTTCCCCGGCGTCGATAACGCGCTGGTGCGTATTCAATCCAGGATACTTCGGCAACAGCGCCGGGTGAATATTAAGAATCCTGCCTTCAAAGCGCGCAACGAATGCGCTTGTCAAAATGCGCATGAAGCCGGCCAGGACCAGAAGATCGGGGCTGTAGTTCGTCAGCGTTTGGGCCAGCGCCACATCGAATGCTGCCCGGCCCGGATAATCCTCGTTCCGCACGCACTCTGTCGGTATATTGGCGTTGCGTGCGCGCGTAAGCCCGTAAGCGCCAGGCCGGTTACTAAGAACGACCGCTATTTCGGCATCAAGTGAACCTACGGCGACCGCATCGATGAATGCCTGCAGGTTGGTTCCGCTGCCCGAAATCAGAATTGCCACTCGCGTCAACGGAATTCCACCTCTCCCGCGCCGTCCACGATCTCACCCATTGGCCAGGCAGTCTCGCCGGCTTGTCGCAGAATCTTTATGGCACTGGCCGTATCCTCTTGCCCTACCACCACTGTCATGCCCACGCCACAATTAAAAGTGCGTCTCATCTCGTCGATTGCGATCGGTCCGGTTTCCGCCAACCAGTCGAACACCGGGCCCTGTTGCCAGCTGTTGCTATCAACCCGGGCATGCAGGTTACTCGGCATAGCTCTCGGCAGATTTTCGCTGATTCCTCCGCCGGTGATATGCGCAATACCTTTAACCGATACTTCGCCCATGAGTGCAAGTATCGGTCTGACATAGATCTTTGTCGGTTCGAGCAAAAGCTCCGTCACAGGCACGCCGTCGATCTCGCTGTTATTGTCGATTTGAAGCACGCGACGAATGAGTGAATAGCCATTCGAGTGTGGTCCGCTGGACGCAATTCCGACGATGCCATCGCCAGGTTTGATCGTGCTGCCGTCGATCAGCTCTTTTCGATCGACAGCACCGACACAAAATCCTGCCAGATCGTATTCGCCGTCCGTGTACATATCCGGCATTTCGGCCGTTTCACCGCCAATCAGGGCCGCACCCGCCTGTTGGCAGCCGTTGGCGATGCCGGCCACAACATCTGCGGCTGTATCGACATCCAGTCGGCCGCAGGCAAAGTAGTCAAGAAAGAACAGGGGTTCTGCACCCTGGACAAGCACGTCATTGGCGCACATCGCGACCAGATCGATGCCGATCGTGTCGTGGCGCTGTAATTGTTGAGCCAGCCTGAGTTTAGTTCCTACGCCGTCAGTTCCGGAGACCAGTACGGGCTCTTTATATCGATTCGGCGAAATAGCAAATAGACCGCCAAAACCGCCGAGGCCGGCAAGAACCTCCTTGCGGCTTGTCTTTTCGACCAGTGGCTTGATACGTTCGACAAGCGAATTGCCGGCATCGATGTCGACGCCGGCATCTTTGTAAGTGAGAGGATTTGTCATCCGATCTTGGCTGTGGGCAGTGGCATTCTCTGAGAGGACGATATAATAGTGCCTGGCCCCCAGCGGGGAAACCATCTTTGCAGAATACCCGGTTGCGGAAATTACACATGAATGATGATTCGCCAACTTATCAGGAATTCGTCCGGCGCCCGGGCATCGCGGCAGGACGTCTCTTTGTCTGGCTCCTGGCGGCACTAATTGGTCTCGTGGCCGGGACCGTCTTGGCGATCGAAATTCCGACGCTCTATACGGCGGAGGTGACGCTCGATCCCGAGGCGGAGGATCCCAGAGCCGCCGCGTATGAAAGAGGGCTGTGGGAGATAGTTGTGCGTGTGACCGGATCGGAGGTGTCGGCAGAAGCACCTCTCCTGGATGACTTATTTCCGAATCCCGCCCGATATGTATTGCAGTTTCGGCAGGGCGCCGACGAGACACTGTCGATTTCCTTCGACGGTGCGGCTATCGAGAATGTACTTCGGAGTGCGGGCGAGACGGTTTGGGGCGCCGACCGCCCACTGACTCTGGTATGGCTTGCCGTCGATTGGGGTGAAGGCGAGCGAGAGATCATCGCGGCAGATGATCCGGAACGGGTCGCCGATGCGGCACGCTCCATAGACCGCGACCGTCTATTGCGCGAACGGGTACGGGAGACGGCCTCGAGACGCGGCATTCCCGTCGCATTTCCGTTGCTGGACACTGAAGATCTAAAAAACATCAGCTTCACGGATATCTGGGGTGGCTTTGACGAGCAACTTCTGCGCGCTTCGCGTCGCTATCAGGCCAATTCGATTCTGGTCGGGAGAGTTCGTGCGGGTGCCATACAGAGGAATCGATGGACCTATTACCTTGGCGGCATTCAGCAGGAATGGAGCGGCGAACCCGAAAACGCTGTGCATCTGGTGGCAGATGCGCTGGCCGCCGAATTTGCATTCTCCGGCAACGCGCCGTTGGAGACTGTTACGCTGAACATCGCCGGGATCGACTCCGTCCGTGCGTACGGCACAATTCAACGTTATCTGGAAAACTTGAGTCTGATCGAAAACTTTGAAGTGCATACGGTCAGCGGCGACGAGATTCGCTATGAAGTTCGCCTGCGCGGCGGCTCGACTCGCCTGCGGAGGGCACTCGAAATCAGCGACATCCTGATGCCGGTTGAAAATTTCGACGAACCACTGCGACTCGAGGCATTTCCGACAATGGATGCCCTCGACTTCATGTACCGCGCGCCCCTCAGGAATTACTGACCGCCCGAATATTGCGCGAGACCGCCCGAGATCTCTAACACTGACATGTCGCACATGGCAAAGAAGATTCGTTTATCGTGACTACAACTACTTTCCGTTGGCTGTCCAGGTGGTGGCCGGATCTCGTCGTGCCTGACTGGTTCTTGCCTCGAGCCGAAGCCTGCTATGGCTCTCAGTCGAGAGCGGCGTTAGTCTCACCGATCTCTCGTCCACTATCCCGGACTCTCGTACAATTTTCGGGCTAACTGCATGTCCCTAAGCTGGTTGCCAAACGCGATTTCCCTCATCCGCATCGCGCTCGTTCCGCCGATTCTTGCGCTGTTGCTGAACGGCCACCACGACATCGCGTTGCTCCTGTTTTTCGTTGCCGGCTTCTCGGACGGACTGGACGGATATCTTGCGAAGCGATTCAACTGGCATTCTCGCGCTGGCGCTTTGCTCGACCCCATTGCTGACAAATTGCTCGTTGCAGGCACCTTTGTAGCCTTGAGCATTACTGGTTATCTGCCAATCTGGCTGGCCGCGATCGTCATTTTGCGCGACGTTGTCATCGTTGGGGGTGCCATGGCTTATAATTTTCTGGTTAGGCCGATTGAAGGCATTCCGACCCGTATCAGCAAACTCAACACTGCGTTCGAGCTTCTCCTCATTCTCTTCGTCATTAGCCGTGCAGGGTTTGGCTGGCCGGATCCGATCAGCATCACGATCCTGGGTGCCGCTGTTCTCATAACGGTGGTTATCAGCGGCATCGACTACGTTTGGTCCTGGACCAACAGGGCGCTCGGCAAGGAATAGGATTGGTTAGAACCTGTCTCAAGAATTCGCACGGCCGCAAAGGCGCTTCCCGGCCGGGTTTCGACGCATTGGCCCGGTCTACTTTGTTGCGCGCCTTGCAAATGCGCTACGGCCATTCGACGCGGCGCGCGCCGCGTATCCGAGCCAGTGCGTCAGAAACGCGGCTCATGAGGATTATTGAGACAGGTTCTAGTGACACAACCTAGCGGGAAGCGGATCAGCTGGCTGGTTGCTATTGCGCTGACAGGCTGGCTCTTGTACCTGCTGGCGCCGGTACTCACGCCATTCATCGCAGCGGCACTGCTCGCCTATGTCGGCGATCCGCTTGCCGATCGCCTGCAGCGCCTCAGGTTTCCCCGCACCATTGCCGTTGTTACGGTATTTCTGCTGACCTTTCTTTTCCTGGCGCTGCTGGTGCTGCTGGTCGTGCCAATGATACGGACTCAGGTCTCGGCCCTGATGCAGGCGTTGCCCGGGATCATCGCCCAGGCGGAGCAGGTCTGGTTACCGCGGGCCAGTGATTTGCTTGGCATTGCTCCCGATAGTGATATCGGCCTTGCTGCGTTCTTTTCCCGCTACAGCGATATGGCAGGCACCTGGGGGCCAAGAGCATTTCTGAGTCTGACTAAGTCGGGCGGCGCAGTCTTCGCGGCCTTGTTGAGCCTCTTCCTGATTCCGATATTGACCTTTTATCTGCTGCGGGATTGGGATTCGATCCTGCAGCGTTTGGGCGTGCTGGTGCCTCAGGCAAATCGTGAAACGATTTTCAGGCTGGCGCGGGATACCGACGACGTACTGGGCGCATTTCTGCGCGGACAGATTCTGGTCATGCTCGCCTTGAGCATCATCTACTCCGCCGGTCTGGCGCTTGTCGGCCTGCAGTATGCCATTGCAATCGGCGTGGTCGCCGGTCTCGTGAGCTTCGTACCGTATCTGGGCTTCGTCTTCGGCATCGGTCTGGCGGGGCTGACTGTCGCGATGGAACCGAATCCGCTGTGGATGCTCGCCGGTGTTGTCGCCACTTTTACGGTTGCACAGCTGATCGAAGGATCATTTCTGACGCCTAAACTCGTCGGCGACCGGATCGGCCCGCATCCCGTGATCGTGATTTTTTCGATAGCAGCAGGCGGGCAACTGTTCGGCTTCTTCGGCATTCTGCTCGCGCTCCCCGCGGCGGCGGTTCTTTCGGTGATGGTCAGATTTGCCTACAGCAGATATCTGGCGGAGCAGCCACCGGCTGCGGTCGATAACAACGCAGGAGAGACTCCACCTTGAGCCAGCTGGCATTGCCACTGCAACTTCAGGATCACGCTGTATTCGAGAGTTTCTGGCCCGCCGGAAACGATGCGCTGCTCGCTTACCTGACAGAACTCTGCGGCAGAGGGGCGGGTCCCGGTTGCTGGATCTGGGGTGCCGCTGCGACCGGAAAAACTCATCTTCTGCAGGCGGTTTGTGATCGCAGCGGCGACCGCTCCGTTTATCTTCCGCTCGCCTTATTCGTGGAAGCGGGACCCGAGGTGCTGGACGATCTGGAGAACCGCCAGTTCATCTGCCTGGACGATATCGACACGATCGCAGGCGTCCCGGAATGGGAACGTTCATTGTTCGAGCTTTGTAATCAGGTGCAGGATTCAGGCGGCATTCTCATCATTTCAGCCGGCGCAACAGCCCGTGAATGCGGATTCACTCTTAAGGACCTGGAGAGCCGTTTCTCGAGACTGCCGCCATTTCATAGCCAGCCACTCGCGGACTCCGATCGGGTCAAGGCATTACAGCTTCGCGCGAAGCTCAGAGGGCTAGCCCTGCCAATAGAGACAGCCAACTATCTGTTGACGCGGCGAAAAAGAGACATGGCGAGTCTGTACGCGCTCCTGGACATGCTCGATTTGGAAGCATTGAGAGCGCAGCGGCGCCTGACAATACCGTTCGTCAAGACGGTGCTGAGGTCAGACGACGGGTAATACTGGCTACACGCTCACCCAATGCGCGGGCAAGCTGTTTTTCGTCCTTGCTTAATTCGTCCGGCGACCTGTTCCAGGTTACATGGCTCGCCCCATAGGGCGTGCCGCCGGATTCTGTCGCCGTCAGCAGCGGTTCCGTATATGGCAGGCCGACGATGAGCATGCCGTGGTGCAAAAGTGGCACTGCCATGGTCAGCAGAGTCGATTCCTGCCCGCCGTGCAAGCTCGAGGTCGATGTAAACAGGCCGGCCGGCTTACCGGCCAATGTACCGCTCAACCATTCGCTTCCCGTACCGTCGAGGAAATACTTGAGCGGCGCCGCCATATTGCCGAATCTCGTCGGGCTGCCCATGACAAGCCCGGCGCATTCCTCCAGGTCCTTACGGGACGCATAGGGTGGGCCGTCTTCCGGTACAGCATCTTCAACCGCCTCGCAGACTGCTGAGACGGGCGGAACGGTGCGCAAACGCGCAGCTGTTTCTTCTACCGAATCGACGCCATGGCAGACTTCGCGCGCGAGCGCTTCGGTGGCACCGTAACGCGAGTAGTACAGAACGAGGACTTCCCTATCCACGGCTCATCCTTTCAGAAGCTCCAGCACGTTCTCCGGCGGCCGCCCTATTACGGCAATATCGCGATCATCGTCGACAACGATCGGCCGCTGTAGCACTTTCGGGTGGTCTTCGATCCAGGCGGCGAGTGCAGCATTGTCGTTCAGCGATGGCAGATCGTCGGCCTCGGCGAAGTCGGCTTCCGATTTGCGCAGCAGGTCGGAAACAGTGAGTCCCAACAGCGCAGCCAGATGCTCGGTCCTCGCCGCGTCCGGCGGTTTCTGCAAATACTCGACTATTTTTGGCTCTATGCCGTTTTCCTGAATTATCTCCAGTGTTTTCCGAGACTTAGAGCAGCGTGGGTTATGATAAATCGTTATATTCATGCCTTGATGTCCGTCAGCTGAGCACTATCGCCGCTGCGCCACTCTATCAGGCGGAGAATTGGCCGTCAGGTCTTTGTCCTTGCTTGACTGCGAGCATTGGCGCTTGCTAGGTTTCCACGGTGCGCACAAAAAATCCGACTAAAAAAGCCGGCGGGACAGTCGGCAGGTTAGGGCGCGGCATCATTGTTGTGCTTTTTGCGCTGCTCTCTGCTTGTGGCACAGGACCCCCGGTTCAGGAAATGAGCGACGCTCGTCAGGCGATCGCAGCCGCAAAAGAAGCAGGAGCCGAAGATCGCGCCGCCGAGGATTTGCATGCGGCCGAAGCGTTCCTTGATAGCGCACAGAGAAGCTTGTCAGAACGCGCTTATGGCTCTGCACGCCGCGACGCAACGCTTGCAAAGGAAAAAGCGCGCAAGGCGCTTGAGGTTTCCGAAGGCAGCGACGAAAGAAACTAGTGCCTCGTTGGACCACCGGTCTGTCGCATTTCATATGAGTGATACGGAGAATCGATCGTCTCGCCGGTTCCTTGTTTCCGGGCGAGTGCAGGGTGTTTTCTTCCGGACCAGCACGCGTGATGTCGCTGTTCAACTTTCGCTGACGGGGTACGCAAAAAATCTGCCCGATGGCAGTGTGGAAGTGGTTGCCTGTGGTCAATCCGATGAAATCGATAAACTTGCAGCGTGGTTACGCGAGGGACCACGAATGGCGTCAGTTACCAGCGTGGATGACAAGGCAGTGGAATTTCAAGAATTCAACGGTTTTACTACGGCCTAGCGCGTACGTTTTGTCAGCTACTGCATAAGGTCGCTCAAGGATTTGGTCGGCTTGGGGATAATCTGAGTGAGCGGAATAACCTCGTGTAGTGCCGAGGCCGCTCGCGCCTATCCATGGGCTCCGCGGCATTTGGACATCCTGTCCGGCACCGAAAATCCGTCAGGTGATCAAAGACTGAGCGAAAGTGCAGCACACTGATTAAACGTACGGGCTCTAGACGCGGTACCATTTTATTCTGAGCTTATCGAGTACCTTGCTCGGATACTTGCGCTCGCCGAGGCTTCCGTTGTAGCGACCGAGTGCGCGTTTCAGGTCGCCCTTTTCCACATCGAGATAATACTTCAGGATCGTGCAGCCGAAGCGAAGATTAGTGTCGATGTGCATAAGGTTGTCATTTGGTCTGCCAATCTCATCGAGCCAGAACGGCATAATTTGCATCAGGCCACGGGCGCCGGCGACCGAGATGGCATATCGGTCAAAGTTACTTTCGACATCGATGATGGCAAGGACGAGTTCAGGTGCAACGTCAACGCGCGTCGCCTCATAATGCACCCGCTTCAATATCTCAATCCGCTCTTGTGGATTTTCTACCTGTCTGGCGAGCCTGCCAGACATATCGCTTAACCAGACCTGAGCATCGAAGCGATCGGGAAAACTATCGGCTTCGTTGGCCGCGGCGCGCAAAAGTTTGCGGAGTTGCGGGTCCGGCCCATCCTGTGCCGCAACCGTACTCAGCGTTATTGAGAGCAGTAAAGTCGAGATTATTGGGGCGATACGCATATTCGATCCACGTGTGCAGAGATATAGCCCGAGTAATTCACCAGTTCACGAGGCGCTCTCGCTTAGTCTTTAAATTGCCTGAGGAAACTTCTTCGCTCGGCAATACACAAGGTTGTTCCGCTCACTCAGAAAATCCCTCAGGCATTTTGATCCCCAACCGATCTTACTCCGCAATTGATGAACCGTTCGGGCTAGTGGTCCATCAATATAACCTTGTTGGACCACTAGTGTCGTGTCCCGCAAATAAATTGACCAAGTCGGCCACGAAAAGACGTGCCGAATTCGGTAAATTATTTGCGGGACACGACACTAGCTTAGCGATGATTCCCGCAATAAGTCGAGAGCGGCATCACGTTTCAACATCTGTGAGTCGCTGTCCCGCCTGTGCCGGTACTCGAGCTCGTTTGCTTCGAGGCCACGGTCGCTGATGACGACGCGGTGCGGGATACCCAACAGTTCGGCATCAGCGAATTTGACGCCCGGCCTGGCGTCCCTGTCGTCAAACAGGACCTCCAGCCCCATGTCCCGCAAGTCCGAATACAGTTGCTCTGCCGCTTCCCGAAGTGGCTCGGATCGCTGCATGTTGATTGGTACGAGAACGACATCGAATGGTGCGAGTTGCTCGGGCCATATGATGCCTTTGTCGTCATGGTTCTGCTCGATTGCGGCGGCAACGATTCGTGTGACGCCAATGCCGTAACAGCCCATTGCCATCGCCGTTTCAGAGCCGTTGTTGTCCTGCACCGTCGCATTCATCGCTACGCTGTACTTGGTACCCAGCTGAAAAATATGACCGACCTCGATGCCGCGGGCGATGCTCAACGTCCCTTTCCCGCCCGGCGTGGGATCGCCTTCGACGACGTTGCGAATGTCGACGGTTTCCGGCAGCTCGATATCACGCCCGAAGTTTACGCCCGTATAGTGCATGTCCGTTTCGTTGGCACCACAGATAAAGTCAGCCATCTGCCGGGTCGCGTGGTCGAAATAGATCGGGATGTTGAGGCCGATGGGGCCGGCGAAGCCGGTATCGCATCCGGTTGCTTTGCGAATCGTGCCGGCATCCGCCATCTGAATAGGTGACGACACGCCGGGGAGTTCTTGCGCCTTTATCGGATTCAACTCGTGATCGCCACGTAACGCCAGTGCGGCAGGCCCATCGTCGCCGTCGACAATCAGGACTTTCAGGGTCTGCTCCGCCGTCACTCTCAAGAATTCTGCCAGGGCATCGATAGTTTTTGCGTTGGGTGTCGTTACCTTCTGAAATTCCTGCGTGGCCTGCGGTGCGCTCTCTTCGATGGGAAAAATCGCCGCGGTCTCGACGTTGGATGCGTAACCGTCTTCATCGCAGTATGCGATAGCATCCTCGCCGGAGTCGGCGAGAACGTGGAATTCCTGTGAGCGGTTGCCGCCGATCTCGCCGCTGTCTGCGTCGACGATGCGGAATTTCAATCCCAAGCCCTCGAAAATGGCCGAATAAGCGGCGTGCATTTTCTGATACGACGCCTCCATTGATGTTTTGTCGATATCGAAGGAATAGGCATCTTTCATAATGAATTCGCGCGCGCGCATGACACCGAAACGCGGCCGGATTTCGTCGCGGAACTTGGTCTGGATCTGATAGAAATTGACCGGGAGCTGCTTGTAACTTCTGAGTTCACGACGCGCGATATCGGTGATGACTTCCTCGTGTGTGGGCCCGAAGCAATATTCCCGATCGTGCCGGTCCTGCATGCGCAGGAGTAAGGGGCCATATTCGTCCCAGCGGCCGGACTCCTGCCATAACTCGGCCGGCTGCACGGCCGGCATGACCATTTCGAGGGCGCCAGCCTTGTTCATTTCCTTGCGGACGACGCTTTCGACTTTTTTCATAACCCGGAAACCAAGGGGCATCCACGTGAACAGCCCGGATGCCAGGCGACGGATAAGACCGGCACGCAGCATGAGCTGATGACTGACAATCTCAGCTTCCGCTGGAATCTCTTTTAGGGTAGTAAGTCCAAATTCCGTGAAACGCATGTATATTCTCACCCCTTGGCCAAGCGCGCACATTCTAGCCCGAATACATTTTGATATGACAGGGAACCGGTGATTTGGATGGTCGGCAAAATCCGTTCGTTGCAAGCGAGGGCGTACCGTTTGTTCTTGCAATGCTGCTGCTAACCGCTGCGGCTGTGCATTATCTGGGTATTCTGTATGCGGCGTTGCCAGCACTGCTATCGATCTATCTGTACCTGATATTTCGTGATCCGAAGCGGCTGGTTCCGGCAGTTCCCCTGGGAGTAGTCTGTCCCACCGATGGCGTGGTAGTCGACATCGGAGTGACGGACAAAGGCGCGCTGGACCGCGAGTCGCACAGGATCGTCATTCGTGTCAATAGTCTGGGGACTTATACAGCCCGCTGCCCGATCGAAGGCAAAATCATGGACCTGCACAGCGAGCCGCCGGAAAGACTGGTCATCAATGGGACGAGCGGCCTGTGGATTCGCACCGACGAGGACGATGATGTCGTCCTGCAATTTCACGGATATCGCTTCGGTCTGGCGCCACTCGCGTTCCTGCGCTACGGGGAACGTGTGGGACAGGGGCAGCGTTGTGCGTTTCTCAGGCTGGCCCGCCAGGCGGAGCTACAATTACCCATTGCAAGTCGGGTGCTGGTCAAGGTGGGCCAGCGCGTCACCGCGGGCGCCGACGTATTGGCAAAACTCCCGCATCCCTGAGATTAATATTCATCCTATGACTCCGGCAAAGAAAAAATTTGGTCGACGCGGCATATTTCTGTTGCCCAATCTCTTTACCACAGCGGCGCTGTTTGCCGGTTTTTATTCGATTGTCGCGGCGGTCGATGGCAATTTTCAAAATGCCGGTGCAGCGATCTTTATCGCGATGATCCTCGATGGCATAGACGGTCGGGTTGCACGCCTGACCAATACATCGACACAATTCGGCAAGGAATATGACAGCCTGTCCGACATGGTCTCGTTCGGTGTGGCGCCGGCCGTTGTCGTATATCAATGGGGTGTCGCGCGCCTGACCGAGTGGAATGTCGCCTGGGGCCGTGCAGGGTGGCTGGTCGCATTTCTCTTTGCGGTAGCGGCAGCGCTACGGCTGGCAAGATTCAATGCGCAGTCGTCGGGCACGGGCAAGCGGTTTTTTGTGGGTTTGCCGAGTCCTTCGGCTGCCGCACTGGTCGCGGCATTTGTCTGGTTCAGCAGCGAGCTGGAGCTGGCCGGACTTGGCGGACTCGCGCTGGCATTTGTGATCACTGCGACAGCAGGAGCACTCATGGTGTCGCGATTCCGCTATTACAGTTTCAAGGAGGTCCAATTAGGACGCCGCATTCCGTTTACGTATTTGATTGGTATCGTATTGATTTTTATAATAATTTCGCTTGATCCACCGATCGTTTTCCTGACGATGTTCGGTGCTTACGCTGCCTCCGGTCCGATTTACTGGCTGTGGCGCAAGCGGACGATGCGGCCCCGGCAGGACCATGCCGGCTGAACGCGACAGACTCGAATACCTGGAGGCGTTGGGTATCGACGTCTGGGTACCACGCGGTCAGGCCTCGGAACCGGCAACTGTCCTCGCTGACACGACGGTAAGCACGGATATTCTGATGCCAGACTGGGAAGAGTTACGGGCAGCGGTTGCAGGGTGTACGAGCTGCCGACTGCATCAGCACCGGACGCAGACAGTCTTCGGCGTTGGCGACCGGGATGCAGACTGGATGATCATCGGTGAAGCACCCGGGGTCGAAGAGGATCGGCGCGGCGAACCGTTCGTCGGCAGGGCAGGAAAACTGTTGGATGAAATGCTACGTGCTGTCGGGCTGGACCGCAGTACCGCATTCATCGCCAACATCCTGAAATGCAGGCCGCCGAACAATCGTGACCCGTCCGCGGATGAAGCTGCGGCGTGTCGCGGCTATCTCGAGCGGCAGATCGATATGATCAAGCCGCGGCTGATCCTGGCCGTAGGCCGCATTGCGGCTCAACAGTTATTGCACAGCGATTCACCGGTGGGCCGCATGCGGGGCCGGGTGCACTCGTTGAATATTCGACAAGTCCCGGTCGTCGTGACGTATCATCCTGCTTATCTGCTGCGCAGCCCGTCTCAGAAGCGAAAAGTCTGGGAGGACCTGTGCCTTGCGAGGCAGATAGTGGAAGAATCGCAGACATGATCACGCCGGCACCCGAAATTCCTGTCCGACTCCGAAGCATGATCCATGACGATCTGCCGCTCGTCTCGGATATCGAGCGCCGCAGCTATGACTTTCCCTGGAGTCATGGTGTCTTCCGCGATTGTCTCCTGTCCGGGTATATCTGCATCGTGCTCGAGCGCGGCGAAGATATTGTC
>FXBF010000162.1_pt1 | contig 20796 bp, 15 predicted proteins | sample 5335321 | NCBI WGS metagenome assembly FXBF01 (sample SAMEA103928391, study PRJEB20085) | sediment metagenome | isolation source: sediment
GCTTCGGTCTTGGTGGCGAGCTCGCCGTTGGTGGTGCGATCAGGAATCTGGGCGAGTGCCGAGCGCATACGTCGCCGCATAAAAACCCGTGCTAAACGGGACGTGACGTAATAAAATCAATGACCTAAACGGCCCGCCGACCGGGTTTGAGTCGGAAGAACGCATAAACCGCCATGACCACCATAGTCGGCAACCGTACGCTCCCGGGTTTGCTCGAGTACCGCGCGCGTGGCACGCCATCGGCCCTTTGTCATATTCGATGACCTGGGCGGCACGGTCACGGCGCTCTCCTACGCGCAGTTCGATGAGCGGGTCAACCGTGCAGCGAATATGCTGGCTGAGATCGGTATCGGCCACGGCGACAAGATCAATCTGCATCTGCCGAACTGCCTGGAGTTTCTTTACCTGTGGTTCGGCGCCGCCAAGATCGGCGCACTCATTATGCCCACCAACATCGCCGCGGCCCCTGCCGAGCTCGAGTACCTGCTCGAGCACTCGCAGAGCCGGTTAGTGTTTACCCGCGCGGACCAACTGGAGGTCGTCGAAACGGCGCGCCGCGGCTGTGCGCGCGTACAGGCAGTCATTGTGTGCGGGGAGCACACACCCCTCGCCCACGGCCTCCAGCACTTCGATGAGCTCGTGTCACAACGATCCCCCTTGGCGCCGGCGGCAGACGTGGGCCCACTCGATGAGGCGGCTATCCTCTACACCTCGGGCACTACCGCGCGCCCGAAAGGCGTGCTGGTGACCCACGCGAACTATATCTACGCGGGTGAGACCGTGGCCAAGGCCATCCGGCTCACCCCCGAGGATCGGCACCTCACGGTCTTGCCGCTGTTTCATGGCAACGCGCAATACTACTCGACCATGAGCACGCTGGTCACCGGTGCAAGCATGGTGCTCACAGCGCGCTTCAGCGCCAGCCGCTACTTCGACACGGCCATCGAGCACCAGTGCACGGTCGCGAGCCTGTTCGCCGCGCCCATTCGTATGTTGCTCGCGCAGGAACGGTGCGAACAACATCGGAACAACCGCCTGCGCATCGTCATCTTCGCGCAGAATGTGACCGAGGAACAGCTCGCCGAGTGGCGCGAGCGCTTCGACGCGCCACTGCTGCAGCTCTGGGGCATGACCGAGACCATGGGGCCGCCGCTGATGAATCCCCTAGACTACGAGCGGCGCAACATGTCCATCGGGCTGCCAGTCATGGGCTACCAGGTGGACCTGGTCGATGACCACGCTGACCCCGTGCCTCGAGGCGAGGTCGGGCAGATCGTGGTGCGCGGCCCGCCAGGCTGGACCCTGATGAAAGGCTATTTCAAGAACCCGGAGGCGACGGCGGAAACGATACGAGACGACTGGCTATGGTCGGGCGATAACGCCTATCAGGACGGCGACGGTTACTTTCACTTCGTCGATCGCGCCAAGGACATGATCAAGCGCTCCGGCGAGAACGTGGCCGCGAGCGAGGTCGAGGCCGTCATCTTGCAACACCCCGCGGTGTTCGATTGCGCCGTGATCGGCGCCCCGGACGAGATGCGCGACGAGAAGATCAAGGCCGTGGTCGTGGCGAAGGCAGGCGAGTCACTCGAGGCCGAGCATATCATCGACTGGTGCCGGGAACGCCTGGCGAAGTTTCGCGTACCGGAGATCGTCGAGTTCCGCCATGAACTACCGCGCACCTCAGTGGGAAAGATCCAGAAGCATATTCTCCGGCGTGAATCGACGGAGCAAAGAAAATGAGCTGTGAAGTATGAAGAGTGAGGTGCGAGGTAGATATGCGCCCTGGCATGCTATAGACGCCGCGCAAATTCTGCGGGTGTCACAATGGGGTAGCTGTCCCGCAATACCAGCAAATCGCTGTCACCTGTAACCAGGCAATCCGCCTCGTTAGCAATCAACGTAGCGAGAACCGGAGTATCCTTCGGATCAGCAGGCACAGCTACGTTTGTAGCTTCAATCTCGGTGATGTCTGCCTTGAAGCGAAGCAAGAGGATGAAGTTGGTAATCAGTTCTTTGTCCCAGTGTAAACGAGCGCGAATCTTTGGATAGGCCAGCACCCTGGCGATTTCATCAAGCATGGGCTCGGACAGGACGAGTTCGAAGTGGGCATTGCGCCACGCTTGAACAATTCGGCCGGGTACGCTCTCCGAAATCATTAGGCCCGATAACAATACATTCGTATCGAGCACGACCCTCATGATCTGCGGGCTTTGCGGACCGATTTGACCGCCTGAGTGATTTCCTCCTCAGCCTTCTTCTTGTCGACATCCACGTAGGTCTTGGCCAACTCAGAGGTTAAGCGCTCGAACTCTTTGTCCAGCAGCCGAATCTTTTTGAACAGTTCGATGTCCACCAAAGCCGCAACGGGTTTCCCGCCTTTGGTAATCAGAACAGAATCGTGTCGGTACTGGACCTCGTTTAGGAGCTCACCTAGGTTTTGGCGCACGGTCATGGCAGGTGCTTTACGAATCATGGTAACTACCTCGATTGATATAATTATAGCAATTATAACAGATACCAGCCTCGTGCCAAGAGAGCTGAGCTTCAAGGTGGAAGATTTGTCGCATGTCGTTGCTGGTTTGCAACTGACCCCCCCGCTCACGTCTCACGGTCCACGGTTCACGAATCGCCAGTATCACCGATACGCCACCGCCGGCAGCCAGATCACGAGCTGCGGGAAGGCCACGACGATAATCAACCCTATGAGCTGCAAGACGATGAAGGGCACCACGCCCCGGTAGATGTCGACCATTCGCACCTCCGGCGGGCATACTCCCTTGAGGTAAAACAGCGCGAAGCCCATGGGCGGCGTGAGAAAAGAGGTCTGCAAAGTGACTGCGACAAGCATGACGAACCAGATGAGCGCGGGCTCGTCGATCACACCGTAACCTTCGATCTGAAAGCCGAGGGCGACGACGACGGGCGAGAGCAATGGCAGAATAATCAGCGTGATCTCGATCCAGTCGAGAAGGAAACCTAGCAGGAACACCAGAGCAAGGATGAACAGAAGGATGCCGTACGGGCCAAACGGCAGTCCCGTTAACATGCGTTCCACCAACTCATCCCCGCCAAGCTCGCGCAGCACCAGCGCGAACAAGGTAGCGCCGAGAAAGATGGCGAATATATACGCGGTGATGTTGTAGGTCCGCAGGACGACTTCATTTAAAACCCGGAAGTCGAGCTTTTTATTGAACCACGCCAACACGATGGCGCCCAGCGCCCCCACCCCGCTCGCCTCGGTCGGGGTCGTGACGCCAGCGAAGATCGAGCCCAGCACCGCGACAATCAGCGCGGCCGGCGGGATCACCGACTTGAGTACGTTCCACAGCGTGTGCCAACCGATACGCCGGCGATCGGCCGGCAGCGGTGCCGTGTGCGGGCGCAGGTAGGCGGACACCAGAATGTAACCGACGTAGAGCCCGCCCAGAATCAGGCCCGGGAATACGGCGCCCATGAACAGGTCCCCGACCGACAGCGCGAGCTGGTCAGCTATGATTATCAGCATGATGCTCGGTGGGATCAGGATACCGAGACACCCGGCGCCGCAGATGGTGCCGGTGGCGAGTGACTTGTGATAACCCTGATTCATCATCGCCGGCAGCGAGAGCATACCGAGCAGCACGACCGAGGCGCCGATAATGCCGGTGGAAGCGGCGAGGATAACGCCGATAACGGTGACCGTGACCGCCAACCCGCCACGCACCTCGCCGAAGAGCTCTTGCATGGCGTGCATCATGCGCTCAGCGATCCCGGAGCGATCCAGCATCAGCCCCATAAAGATGAACATCGGCAACGCCACCAGCACCCAGTTGTCCATGATCTTGTAGATGCGGTTGACCACCAGGCCGAGGGTGAGGAAATCAAGACCGGTGGCGGTATCGAGGTAGATATCGGAGAGATAACCGATGCCGGCAAACAGCACGCCCACGCCCCCGAGCACGTACGCCACCGGGAAGCCAGTAAACAGAAACGAGGCGAACGTCACGAACATCGCGATCACCAGTATGTCGTTAACATTCATGGCGATGGTTTCTTCAGCAACGCCGCAAGGTCGCGCATCAGGCGCGCGAGCAGCGCCAAAGCGAGGAGCACGAAGCCGGCGGGGATCACCGACTTGACCGCCCAACGCCAGGGCAGCCCCAGCGGTGCGTCGGAGCGCTCGTTCAGCCGCCAGGCCTCGGCGACGAAGTCGAGGCTGTGGTAGAACACCACGAAGACAAAGGGAAGGGCAAACACCAGGATACCGAAGATCTCCCACATCCGGATCGCGCGATCAGACAGGCGCGCGGCGATCACGTCCACGCGGATATGCGAGTTCGTCACCTGTGCATAGGAGACACCGGCGATCGCTGCGAGGGCGTAGAGGTGCCACTGCAACTCCTCGAGCATGACTTGGCCCATGCCGAAGCCGTAGCGCAGCACCACCTGTGTGATGATTGCGACCATGAGCAGCGCATTCGCCCATGCCACCACGCGCCCTATGCAAAGCACGAAAGCCTCGAGTGCATCGGCCAGGGGTACTCGTGGCTCGTCGCTGCGGCCCCTCATGCGTCTACTCCGGAACAGAGGGCGGATTCAGACACCTGCCCAATGTTGCCAAGATGCAGAATCGAGCCCCACATTTCGACGGGTAGGCTGTATTGCGGGTGATGAAACGAACTACTTCTTCGGTCTCGCCCGCGGCAGAAAGGCATAGGCCTCCCATACGTCGTACTTGGCGCGGAATCTGGACAGGTCATCCCAGACCTTCTTGAAAAACGGATCTTTGGCCGACAGCTCGGCAGCGACCTCTTTCCAGGTCTTTTGGAACAGCGCAAGCATGTCGTCCGACCAGTACTTCATAATCACGCCATGCTTTTCCACGTTGCGCTGCATGACATCGAATTGGATCGCCTCGGAGTAGGCATACGAGTCGGCGGTACCGGCCTTGCACATGATCTCGATCAGCGTGCGCTGACTTTCGTGCATCTTGTTCCAGCTGTCCTTGTTGATTAGCAGCTCCAGAATCGACGCCTGTTGGTGCCAGCCGGGGAAGTAGTTGTACTTGACGAGCTTGTAGAAACCCAGACGCTCGTCGATTGCGGGCATAGAGAACTCGGTGGCGTCGATCGCCCCTTTCTCCAGCGCCGGAAAGATCTCCCCGCCCGGCAACAATGTGGTCGAGACACCGAGCTTCTGCATCACCTGTCCGCCCAGGCCGTAGAATCGCATCCGCAGTCCCTGCAGATCCGCGGTGCTGTTGATCGGCTTCGAGAACCAGCCGGAGGTCTCGGGTGCGAGGATCCCGCAGGGTATGACCTTGACGTTATAACCCGCCTGGTCGTACATCTCCTGGTAAAGCCTGCCGCCGTTGCCGTGCCAGATCCACGCCAGGTACTCACCGGCCTCGGGGCCAAACGGGACAGCGGAGAACAGCGGCGAGGCGGGCATCTTGCCCGCCCAGTAACCGGCGGCGGCATAGCCCGCATTCACCTTGCCGGTGGAAACAGCATCCAGGATCTCGAACGGTGCCACCAGCTTACCGGGCTCGTAGATCTTCATCTTGACGCTGCCGTTGCTGGCGAGCTCGATCCGATCGCTGATCCACTTGATGGTCGTGCCGAGTGCCGGCAGCTTGCTAGCGAACGCAATCGGCACCTTCAGAATGACCGGAGTCACTTCTTCCGACTTCGCCTCGGGCTCCGCCGCTTGTTGGCAACCGGCCAGAGAAACCGCGAGCAGGCCCACAACAACCGGAATAATCGTGGAGACAGACAGATGTTTCATGCGTGCATCCTCCATAAGTTTTATTAGTAGGATGTGTGGATTCAAACGTCGACGATCGACGCGTATTGCGTGTATGACACTCGCCGCTCGCGCAGATGCGTGCCTGAACATGGCATTGCAAAGCAAGCGGAGATGAGCTGTCAAGCGGTTTCTTCCATGGGGTGGCGCGGCGCGGCGTTTGTACAGCGCCAGGCCACACCGGCGGCGCCGGCGCCAGTTAGATAACGTCGGCGGCCTGCGCGTCTGCGTGGTAGGAAGATCGCACCAGCGGGCCGCTGGCGATGTGCGCAAATCCCATCTCGAGACCGGCCTCGCGCAGAGCGTCGAACTCAGCGGGCGTGACGTAGCGTTCCACCGCAAGGTGGTGCACGCTCGGCGCGAGGTACTGGCCCAGGGTCAACATGTCACACTCGTGTGCGCGCAGGTCACGCATCACCTGCTCGACCTCATCGAGCCTTTCGCCCAGACCGAGCATCAGACCCGACTTCGTCGGGATGGTGGGATGGCGTTGCTTGAATTGCTGGATCAGACGAAGCGACCACTGATAGTCGGCGCCCGGGCGCGCCTGCTTATACAGTCGCGGCACCGTCTCGAGATTGTGATTGAACACATCGGGCGGCTCCTGCTCCAAAATATCAAGCGCCCGCTCCATGCGCCCGCGGAAATCCGGCACCAGTATCTCGATACGGATGCTTGGGCTGCGCCCCCGCACGGCACGCACGCACTCGGCGAAGTGGCCAGCGCCGCCGTCACGCAGATCGTCGCGATCCACCGACGTGATTACAACATAACGCAATCGCATTGCGCTCACCGTCTGCGCCAGACTGGCCGGCTCGTTGGGATCGAGCGGCAGCGGACGTCCGTGGGCCACGTCGCAAAACGGACAGCGGCGCGTGCACAGATCCCCCATGATCATGAACGTGGCCGTACCGTGGCCGAAGCACTCCGGCAGATTTGGACAGGAGGCCTCTTCGCACACGGTATACAGCCGGTTCTGGCGCAGCATGTCTTTCACACGTTGCACCGCGGAACCGGTGGGCAGCTTGACCCTGATCCAGGATGGCTTCGCTAAGCGTTCGCTGCGGGGGACGATCTTGACAGGAATCCGTGCCGTCTTGGCGGCGCCCTTTTCGCGGCGGTGCGTCGACGGCCGTGATCGTTCTGCTGTGTGCTTGGACTCCGACATGATGTGTTCTTGTCCTGCTCGAAACAGATCTCATACGCTCGCGCCGTCAATAATCAAAGGATATCCCTTGCGGCGCGCCATTGCACCCATTCAGCCGCTATGGTTATCAAGAAACCGCCTGATCTCTTCGGTCAGACGTCCGGGCTGATCCACATGCAGCCAATGCCCGGCGTCGGCAATCACCACGATCTCGGCGTTGGGAAACAATCGGCACACCTCCTGGTCGTGCGCGGCCTGGCGGTACGGCGAGCGCTCACCGTACAAGAAAAGCGCCTTGCCGTCGTAGCTGCGCGCGGTCGCGATCGTGGGGAAATCCGCCAGCTCGCCCATGTTGGCGGCCAGCGCCGGCAGGTTAATGCGCCAGTCGAAGTGCTGGCCTCGGTGCACGAGGTTTTGCAGCAAGAACATACGCACCGCGGAATCGGGGATGCGCTCGCGCAGCACGCGCTCGGCCTCGGCGCGGCGCGTCATGTCACCGAGATCGACGTCCTGCATCGCCTGCACGTACGATGACAGGCTTTGCTCGTAGCGCACCGGCGCGATGTCCATCACGATCAACACCGCGACCAGGTGCGCGTGCTCCAATGCCAGCAGCATCGCCGCCTTACCGCCCATGCTGTGGCCGAGCACTACGGTCTTACCCAGATCGTGGTGCTCGATGAAACCGGCGATGTCATCGGCGAGCTCGCGGTAAGACATCGAATCGGCCCAGGGTGAGGCGCCATGATTGCGCAGATCCAGCGTATACACGTGGCGCGTCGTCGCCAGGCGCGCGGCAACGGCACTCCAGTTCCTGGCGGAGCCGAACAGCCCGTGCAGGATCACGAGCGGCGCGCCCGCTCCTTGTTCATGATAGGAAAGTGCTAGCGCCATCATCCGAGACCAAATTCATTGCCGACTTCTTACCTTAGCGAGAGAGACGCAGGCTTACAATGTGGTGGAAAACACGCGCAGAACGATCGATAACTCCAGAGACCGTCACCGGCAGGGATGCTGACGCCCGGCCTAACAAGGTATGCTCGCACCCGCGTTGTCCGCGGGTGCTCGCTGATCCCGGTTGCACGGGAAAGCCGGGCACGCCGCATCTTTACGTCTTGCTAATTCTTGCGCGGCATGTACAGATCGGTGATCGTGCCTTCGAACGCCTCGGCCGCGAACGCGACCGTTTCAGACAGCGTGGGGTGCGGATGAATGGTCAAGGCGATATCCTGGGCGTCGGCACCCATCTCGATCGCAAGGCCAACCTCGGAAATCAATTCTCCTGCATTCGGGCCCACGATACCGGCGCCGATGACGCGACCGCTGTCTGTGTCGAATAGCAGCTTGGTTATACCCTCGTCGCGTCCCAGGCCGAGCGCACGGCCGCTGGCGGCCCACGGGAACACGCCCTTGCCGTAGTTGAGCTTCTGCTCTTTGGCCTCCGCCTCGGTCACCCCGGTCCACGCCACCTCGGGATCCGTGTACGCCACCGACGGGATAACGCGTGCATCGAAGGCGCTCTTGAGCCCCGCGGCGACCTCGGCGGCCACCTTACCCTCGTGGGTCGCCTTATGCGCGAGCATCGGCTGCCCGACAACGTCGCCGATCGCGAATATATGCGGCACATTGGTGCGCTGGTGTTTGTCCACGGGGATGAATCCGCGCGCATCGACATTTACGCCGACGCTCTCGGCGCCGATCGAGCTGCCATTAGGCACGCGGCCAACCGCCACCAGCACACGGTCGAACATTTCCGACGCCGGCGCCTTGTCGCCCTCGAAGGAAACCTTCAGTCCCTTGGCTTGCGGCGCCACACCGGTGACCTTGGTCTTGAGGTAGATGTTCTCGTATTGCTTGTCGATGCGCCTTTGCAGCGGACGCACGATATCCTTGTCCACGCCCATCATCAGCGAGTCCAGGAGCTCGACCACAGTAACCTTGGCACCGAGCTCGTAGTAAACCGTGGCCACCTCCAATCCGATAATTCCGCCACCGATCACTAGCAGGTGCTTGGGAATGCCAGGCAGCTCCAGCGCACCGGTAGAGTCGATCACGCGCGGGTCGTCGTGCGGGATGCCGGGAATGGAACTCGCCTGCGAGCCGGCGGCGATGATCGCCTGATCGAACGAAACGGCCAGCTTGCCGTCGGCGGTTTCCACCTCAAGCACCTTGGGCGAGACAAACGTACCGCGACCCTGGATCACCTTGACCTTGCGCTGCTTGGCAAGCCCGGCGAGCCCCGTCGTTAGCCGCCCGACGACCCGGTCCTTCCAGCCGCGCAGCTTGTCCAGATCGATACGCGGTGCGCCGAAGCTGACGCCATGTTGCGCCATATCCCGGGCCTCGGCGATAACCTTGGCGGCGTGCAGCAGTGCCTTGGACGGGATGCAACCGACATTAAGACACACGCCACCAAGCCTGGGGTAGCGTTCGACCAAGACCGTCTGCTTGCCGAGGTCAGCGGCACGAAACGCCGCCGTGTAACCGCCGGGACCGGCCCCCAGCACGAGGACCTCCGCATGCACATCGCCGCCGGCGGCAACCGCCGGGGTTTTGGCCGGTGCCGGTGCAGGCGGCGCCGGGCTCGCGTCCTTGGTCGCGCCGCTTTCGGAGACCTTGCCACCCACCTTGACCTTGACCGCTTCGACCACCCCCGCCACTGGCGCCGGCACCTCCATCGTCGCCTTGTCACTCTCCAGCGTAATCAGTGGATCCTCGATATTAACGGTGTCGCCCGGCGCCACATGCACCTCGATGATGTCCACATCCTTGAATTCACCAATGTCCGGGACCTTCACCTCGGTGATCTGGCTCATCGATAGACCTCTTAAGCTTGTTCATGAGCGACCGCGCAGGAGCGCTTGCCGCATTTTTTTATAACAGCAAGCGCCGGACATCCGTCAGCACGCGGCCGAGAAAGCCGGTGAAACGCGCTGCCTGGGCACCGTCGATAACGCGATGGTCATAAGAAAGCGACAGCGGCAGCACCAATCGCGGCACAAACTCGCCGTTGCGATAAACCGGTTGCATCCTTGAGCGCGACACGCCCAGGATTGCGACCTCCGGGGCGTTGATGATCGGCGTAAACGCGGTGCCACCGATTCCCCCGAGGCTCGAGATGGTAAAGCAACCGCCTTGCAGGTCCGTGGGGGTGAGCGTCTTGTCACGGGCATGAGAACTGACCTCGCCCAGCTCTGCCGCAAGGTCATACACACCCTTTTTGTCCACGTCGCAAATCACAGGCACCACCAGCCCCTCCGGCGTGTCGACCGCTACACCGATATGGTAGTACTTCTTGAGAATCAGGTTCACCCCGCCCGGATCGAGCGAGGCGTTGAACTGCGGGTACGCCTTCAGCGCCGCGACCGATGCCTTCAGCAAAAAGGCGAGCAACGTTAATCTTACCCCCCTTTTTTTCGCATCTTCCTTGAGCTCCTGGCGGAACGCCTCAAGCTCGGTGATGTCGGCCTCGTCGTGCTGTGTGACATGCGGCAACAGTACCCAGCTGCGATGAAGGTGGGGGCCCGCGATCTTCTTGATTCGGCTGAGCGGCTGCAGCTCGATCGCGCCGAACTTGGAGAAATCAATCTCCGGCATCACGGGCAGCACATATCCCGCCGCCGGCGCCGCTGCCCCCGGGTGCGTCAGCCGCTGCTTGACAAATGCCTGCACATCCTGCTGCAAGATGCGTCCCTTCGGGCCCGTACCTTGCACCTGCATAAGGTCGACGCCGAGCTCGCGCGCGAACGCGCGCACCGAGGGGCTCGCATGCGCCAGCACGGCGCCCGAGCGCTCGACCGGCGGCGGTAACGTGGGCGGCGGCGTGGGACCAGCGGCGGTGGATGGCACCGCTGCGGGCGCGGGTGGTGTCGGTGTAGCGGCGCGTGGGACCAGCGCTTCGGCCGCGGGACCTTCGGCGACGGCGCTCGCCTCAGGCTCATTAGCGCCCGCCTGCGGCTGGGCCGCCGTTTCCGACTCGGAGACCGACTCATCGGCCTCCAGCAATGCCACCGCTACGCCCTGCGACACCTTGTCGCCGACCTTGATCTTCACCTCTTTGACAACACCGGCGTAGGGTGACGGCACATCCATGGTGGCCTTGTCGCTTTCCAGCGTAATGAGCGGATCTTCCACCCTGATTTGATCGCCGGGCGCGACCAATATCTCTATCACATCGACGTCGTTGAAGCCGCCGATATCCGGCACCAGGATCTCTTTTACGCTATCCACGATTGCGCGTCGCCGCCTGGGTTGATCCAGCTGTGGTCGCCGCCTTCACCTTACAGCGTCACCGGGTCCGGTCGATTCGGGTCGATGTCGTATTTACTTATCGCCTCGCTGGCCACCGTCGCCGGAATCGTCGCTTCGTCTGCCAGCGCCTTCAGCGCGGCGACGGCGACATAGTGTCGATCGACCTCGAAGAACTTGCGCAGTTGCTTGCGTGTGTCGCTGCGTCCGAAACCGTCGGTCCCGAGCGTCACGTAGCGTTGCGGCACATACGGGCGAATCTGATCGACGAAGGCCTTCATGTAATCGGACGCCGCAACAACCGGCCCTTCCCGTGCCGCCAGGCATTGCTCGACATAACTAATCTTCGCTTTCGCATCGGGATGCAGCATATTCCATCTTTCAATCGCCAGACCTTCGCGACGAAGCTCGCTGAAGCTCGTTGCGCTCCACACGTCCGCAGCCACGCCGAAATCCTTTTGCAGAAGATCGGCTGCAGCGATGACCTCGCGCAGTATCGTACCGCTGCCCATCAGCTGCACGCGCGGCGCCTTTTTCTTGCCGCCAGCGCCTTCACGGAACAGGTACATGCCCTTGAGGATGCCGGCCTCCGCGCCCTTCGGCAACGCCGGGTGCACGTAGTTTTCGTTCATGGTCGTGATGTAGTAGTAGACGTTCTCCTGTTCCTGGAACATACGGCGCAATCCATCCTGAACGATCACGGCAAGCTCATAAGAAAAGGTCGGGTCGTAGGCCACGCAGTTCGGAACCGTCGCGGCGAGCAGGTGGCTGTGGCCATCCTGGTGCTGCAGGCCCTCACCCGCCAGCGTGGTACGCCCCGCGGTGCCGCCGACGAGGAAGCCGCGCGCCTGCATGTCACCGGCGGCCCAGGCCAGGTCACCCACGCGCTGAAAGCCGAACATGGAATAGAAGACATAGAACGGAACCATGCTAATACCGTGGTTGCTGTAGGCCGTGCCGGCAGCCATCCACGAGCACAAGGCCCCGGCCTCGCTGATCCCTTCCTCGATCACCTGGCCCTTCTTGTCTTCGCGGTAGTACATGAGCTGATCGGCGTCTTCCGGCTTGTACAGCTGGCCGACGGGTGAGTAGATCCCGAGCTGACGGAACAGCCCTTCCATGCCGAAGGTGCGCGCCTCGTCCGGTACGATCGGTACCACGTACTTACCGATGGTCTTGTCACGCACCATGGTGGTGAGAATACGAACCAACGCCATGGTGGTGGAGATCTCGCGATCGCCGGTGCTCTTCAGCTGAGCCTCGAACGCCGAAGGCGCCGGAACCGGCAGCGGTTCGGCGCGACGGCGCCGCGCGGGCAGATAACCGCCGAGCGCTTTGCGCCGTTCCTTCAGGTACGCGATCTCCGGGCTATCCTCCGGCGGCCTGTAAAACGGCGCCTCGCCAATGTCTTCATCGGATATGGGTATGTTAAAGCGATCGCGGAACGCCCGTAGCGCGTCCTCCCCCATTTTCTTTTGCTGATGGGTGATGTTCTGGCCCTCGCCGGCGACACCCATGCCGTAACCCTTGACGGTCTTAGCCAGGATGACGGTAGGCTGATCCTTGTGCTTGACGGCTGCGGCATAGGCCGCGTAGACCTTGTGCGGGTCGTGACCGCCCCGGTTCAGGCGCCAGACGTCGTCATCGGTCATGTTGGCGACCATGGCCTTGAGCTCGGGGTACCTGCCGAAGAACTTCTCGCGCACGTAGGCACCGTCCCTGGCCTTGAATGCCTGGTACTCGCCATCGACGCACTCCTCGAAACGTTGACGCAGTAGTCCCTGGGTGTCGCGCATGATCAGAGGATCCCAATAAGAGCCCCAGATCACCTTGATGACGTTCCAGCCGGCACCACGGAAAGTCGCCTCCAGCTCCTGGATGATCTTGCCGTTGCCGCGCACCGGCCCGTCCAGGCGCTGCAGGTTGCAGTTAACGACGAAGATGAGATTGTCGAGTTGCTCGCGCGCGGCCAGCGAGATAGCACCAAGCGTCTCCGGCTCATCGGTCTCGCCGTCGCCGATAAAGACCCACACCTTGCGCCCTTCGGTATCGAGAATCCCGCGGTTATGCAAGTACTTCATAAAACGGGCCTGGTAGATTCCCATGATCGGTCCGAGACCCATGGAGACGGTGGGAAACTGCCAAAACTCGGGCATCAACCATGGGTGCGGGTAAGATGACAGGCCCTCGCCGTCCACTTCCTGGCGAAACCCGCGCAGATCGTCCGCCGTCAGCCGTCCCTCGAGAAAGGCGCGCGCGTAGATCCCGGGCGCCGAATGCCCTTGGATGAATATCAGGTCGCCACCATGGGTCTCGCTGGGCGCGTGCCAAAAGTGATTGAAACCCACGTCGTAGAGCGTAGCGGCCGAACCGAAGCTTGCGATATGGCCACCGAGCTCGGAGGTAATACGGTTCGCGCGCACGACCATGGCCATGGCGTTCCAACGGATAATCGAGCGGATGCGCCACTCGATGGCGGCATCGCCGGGGCTGCGCTCTTCTTGTGCGGAAGGGATCGTATTCAAGTAAGCGGTATTGGCGCTGTGCGGCACATACGCGCCGGAGCGGCGCGCGGTGTCGATCAGTTGCTCGAGCAAGAAGTGCGCGCGCTCGGGTCCCTCGCGCTCGAGCACCGCCTCCAGCGCTTCTAGCCATTCCCGCGTCTCGACCGGATCGATATCCTGCCTTTTAGCGACGTCCAACATCCTACCCTCCGTTACCTACCGCTGTGTCCCGCTGCGATCGAGAAGCGGCTTGAACGAACATCAGCACCGCCGTGCCGGCTGACCGGCCCCCGATCATACCAGCATAGCGGGTGATTGATCCTGCACCAGCCGCTGCCTCGATCGGGCCGTGCGCAAAGCGATCATGCACCCGAACAGCGATCACTCTCCTGCGCTCATGTGCGCCACTCGTTCCGTGCCGGCCCGCGCACGAATCTGGGACTGTACCACTGCCATCGCGCTCATGTTGAGCAGGCCGCGCACCGTGACCATGTGCGTCAGCACGTGCACCGGGCGCGCGGCGCCGATGAGAATCGGCCCCACCGAGACCCCACCCCCCAATCCGCGCAATAGCCCGAAGGCGATGCGCGCGGCGTCCACGTTAGGCATGATCAGCAGGTTCGCCTGGCCTTGGAGGCGCGATCCCGGCAATGCACGCCGGCGTATCTCCTCCGTGAGCGCAGCCTCCGGGTGCATCTCGCCGTCGACCTCGAGTTCCGGCGCACGGCGGCGCAGGACCGCCAGCGCCTCACGCATCTTGCGTGCCGATGGCGTGTCATGGGTGCCGAAGTCAGAATGAGACACCAGCGCCACCTTCGGCGTCAGGCCAAACCGCCGCACCTCCTCGGCGGCGAGAACCGTCATCTCGGCGATCTCTTCCGCTGTAGGCTCCGGCGTCACGTGCGTGTCGCAAATGAAAAAGGTCCCGTGCGGCAGGATGAGCCCCGAGAGCGTAGACACGTCGTGAATGCCTGCGCTCTTTCCGATGATTTCGAGGACATCCTGCAAATGACGGCGGAACGGACCGATCGTGCCGCACAGCATTCCATCGGCCTCGCCGCGGGCAACCATCAGCGCTGCCATCACCGTGGCGTGCGAGCGCACCACGGTCCGCGCTTCGCTCGGCGACACGCCCCGACGGCCCATGATCTCGTGGTACTGGGCAGCGTAGGAGCGGTTGCGCTCGTCATCAAGCGGATTGACCAGCTCGAAATTCACGCCCGGGCGCATGCGCAGCGCGAGCTCCTGCAGCCGTTGCTCCACGAAGTCTTGCCGGCCCACCAGGATCGGCACGGCAATACCCGCGTCGATCACTTGCTGCACTGCCTGCAGCACACGATTCTCCTCGCCCTCGGCATAGATTACGCGCCTGGGGTCCTCGCGCGCACGCTCGAAGATCGGCCTCATGAGCTGGCCTGAGCGAACGACGTGCTGAGTCAAGCGCTGGTGGTATGCCGCAAGGTCATCGATCGGCCTAGTAGCCACGCCGCTGTCCATAGCAGCCTTGGCTACGGCCAGCGGAACGACGGTAATCAGTCTGGGATCGAACGGCTTCGGCAGGATGTACTCCGGACCGAAGCGCAGGGTCTGGCCGGCGTAGGCTGCGGCGACCACGTCGGAGGCCTCGGCCCGTGCCAGGTCCGCAATCGCATGCACGCACGCGATCTTCATCTGCTCGTTGATCGCGCTCGCGCCCACGTCGAGCGCGCCGCAAAAAATAAAGGGAAAACACAAGACATTGTTGACCTGGTTCGGATAATCGGAGCGGCCGGTGGCGATCACGACGTCCGCGCGCGCGGCCTTCGCCTTATCGGGCTGGATCTCGGGGATCGGGTTGGCAAGAGCGAGAATCAACGGTCGCGCCGCCATCGTCTGCACCATCTCGGCGCTCAAGACTCCGCCAACCGACAGCCCCAAGAAGACATCAGCGCCTTCGATCGCATCGGCGAGACTACGCGCACCCGTGTTTCGGGCATAGCGCGCCTTGTACGGATCCATCTGTTCGGTTCGCCCGGCGTACACGACACCTGCAATATCAGTGACGACGATGTGCTCGCGCCGCAGGCCCAGGCGCACAAGCAGATCGAGACACGCAAGCGCCGCCGCGCCGGCCCCGGAGGTCACAAGCTTGACCTCGGCAATATCCTTGCCGGTTACGCGCAGCCCGTTGAGCACCGCCGCTGCAACGGTGATAGCAGTCCCGTGCTGATCGTCATGGAACACCGGTATGTGCAGCCGCTCCTTCAGCTTGCGTTCTACCTCGAAGCACTCCGGTGCGCGGATGTCCTCCAGGTTGATACCACCAAAGGTTGCCTCCAGCCCGGCGATAATCTCCACCAGCCTGTCCGGGTCGCGTTCCTCGATCTCGATGTCAAAGACATTGATATCTGCGAAATTCTTGAACAGTACCGCCTTGCCTTCCATTACGGGCTTCGAGGCCAATGCGCCGATCGCGCCCAGACCGAGAACGGCCGTGCCGTTACTGATCACCGCCAGCAGATTGCCGCGACCGGTGAGGTTGTGCGCCGCCGCCGGGTCGCGCGCGATCTGCTCGCACGGTGCGGCCACGCCGGGCGAGTAAGCGAGCGCCAGCTCGCGCTGATTGGTCATCGGCTTGGTCGCGACAATGGCAAGCTTGCCCGGCGGTGGACCGCGATGGTAGGCGAGCGCCGCCTGCTCGAGCTCGGACTCGTCCACCGTCGAGTCATAGGTTTTCTGTGACATCGCACCCTCCGCGCAGTATGCCCGCAAGGCGCGCCCCGGCACGACACCGTGTCGCTGACTGAGCGCTCGCCTTGAGGTTACATTGTTTTTTGCTCAATGCCGGCGTTGCTGTTGCTCCGGCACTACTCGTCAACGCCGGTTAGCTCGTCAAGCCTTACTCATCGGCAGCTTAAGCCGGTGCCGATCGTGCAAGGAAGGAGGTACGAACGCGCGTACGACCCGAGACTATGCTGCGTTTCGATCCTCCGGCTTGGCAAGCAACTGACGCAGTACAAACTGCAGGATTCCGCCGTTCTTGTAGTACTCAACCTCGTCCATGGTATCGATTCGACACTTCAGGCGCACCGTGTCCTGCGCTCCATCGGTTCGAAGGATGCGCATCTCTACATCCATACCCGGCTCGAGTCCGTCTTGCACGCCGACGATGTCGTAGCACTCGCTGCCGTCAAGCTTGAGCGAGTTACGGTCCGTGCCCTCCTGGAACTGCAGCGGCAGAATACCCATGCCCACAAGATTGGATCGATGGATGCGCTCGTACGTCTCCGCCACTACCGCGCGCACGCCCAACAGCCGCGGACCCTTTGCGGCCCAATCGCGCGACGAGCCGGTACCGTAGGCCTTACCCGCAATCACGATGAGCGAAACGCCTTGCTGTTGGTATTGCATGGCTGCCTCATAGACCGACATTTGCTTGGCATCCGGCATATGCCGGGTGACACCGCCCGATGTCCCGGGTGCCATCTCGTTGCGCAGTCGGATGTTGGCGAAAGTCCCCCGCATCATGATCTCGTGGTTACCGCGACGTGCGCCGTAGGAGTTGAACTGCGCCGGCGGCACATCGTGCGCGATCAGGTACTCGCCTGCCGGACTGTCGGCCTTGATGCTGCCGGCCGGCGAGATGTGATCGGTGGTCACGCTATCGCCCACGATCACCAGTGTGCGCGCACCTAAAATGTCTTGCGCACCCTCCGGTCGATTCGCCATATTCGCGAAATACGGTGGGTTGCGCACGTAGCTGCTGTCTTCTTGCCAACGGTAGGTCAAGCTCGACGGTGTCTTGATCCGCTGCCACTCCTCGCCGCCTTCGAAGACCTTGGCGTAGCGTTTGCGGTACATGGCGGATGTTAGTGAATGCTGAACGACCTCTTCTATTTCCCGCCTTGTCGGCCACAGATCCTTGAGAAACACCGGCTGGCCGCTGTCGTCGCTGCCCAGTGGGTCCTTGTACAGATCCACGCGCATCGATCCGGCGAGCGCATACGCGACCACCAGCGGCGGCGAGGCCAGGTAGCTCGCCTTGACCAGCGGGTGGATGCGCCCCTCGAAGTTGCGGTTACCCGACAGCACTGCGCTGACCACCAGATCGTCTCCTTCGATCGCGGCGCTAATATCCTTGTCGAGCGGCCCCGAGTTGCCGATGCACGTGGTGCAACCGTAGCCGACGATCTGAAAACCCAAATCATCGAGCGCCTCCTGCAGTCCGGCGGCCTTGAGATAGTCGGTCACTACCTGCGATCCGGGCGCAAGTGAGGTCTTCACCCAGGGTTTTTTCGTGAGCCCCCGGCGCAGCGCATTGCGCGCCAGCAGCCCCGCCGCGACCATCACCGATGGATTGGAGGTATTAGTACAACTGGTAATGGCCGCGATGACGACATCGCCATCAGCCAGCTTATGCTCGGCCTCACCCACCGGCACCTGGCGGACCCCGCCTTTGTGTCCGAATACCTGGCTCAGCGCCCGATCGAACGCACCCGCCGCGCTCGACAGCGCCACGCGGTCTTGCGGGCGTGATGGCCCCGCCAGGCTGGGCTCCACGGTGGACAGATCGAGCTCGAGCGTGTCCGAGAACAGCGGATCGTCAGCGTCTGCGTGTCGCCACATGCCCTGGGTCTTGGCGTAGTGCTCGACCAATGCGACACGTTCCGGATCGCGGCCGGTGAACCGGAGGTAGCGCGTGGTTTCCTCGTCAATCGGAAATAATCCGCACGTCGCCCCGTATTCGGGCGCCATGTTCGCGATGGTGGCGCGGTCCGCCAGGGCCAGGTGCTCCAGTCCTTGCCCATAGAACTCGACGAACTTACCCACCACGCCCTTGGCACGCAGCATCTGCACCACGGTCAGCACCAGATCGGTCGCCGTGGCGCCTTCTTTCAGCGCGCCGATCAGCCTGAAGCCGATCACCTCGGGGATCAGCATGGAGATGGGCTGACCGAGCATGCTCGCCTCGGCCTCGATGCCGCCGACCCCCCAGCCGAGCACGGAAAGACCGTTGATCATGGTCGTGTGGCTATCCGCCCCGACCACCGTATCCGGGTAGGCGAGCGTGTCATCGCCATCGCGCTCGGTCCACACCACTTGCGCCAGGTTCTCGAGATTGACCTGGTGGCAGATACCGGTCCCCGGCGGCACCACGCGGAAGTTGCGGAAGGCGGTCTGACCCCAACGCAAGAACTCGTAGCGCTCGCGGTTGCGCTCGAACTCCATCGCCACGTTCTTGCCGAATGCCTCTGCACTGTTAGCGTAATCCACCATGACCGAGTGATCGATTACCAGGTCCACCGGCGAGAGCGGATTGATCTTCTCCGGGTCGCCACCCATGGCGACCATGGCATCGCGCATGGCCGCCAGGTCGACCACGGACGGTACCCCGGTGAAATCCTGCAGCAACACACGCGCCGGCCGGTAGGCGATCTCACGATCAGAGCGCCGCTGCGCGCCCCAAGTCACCAAGGCCTTGATGTCATCGACGCTGACGGAGCGCCCGTCTTGATTGCGCAACAGGTTCTCAAGCAGTACTTTCAGACAGTACGGAAGACGCGATACGTTGCCAAGGCCGGCATCTTGCACGGCTGCTAAGCTGTAATAGGTATAGCGAGTGCCACCGACTTCCAGTGTACGGCGGGTCTCCAGAGAATTCCGGCTGCTTGCACCCATGTTGCTCTCCTTCAAGGCATGCTGGCGAGATCCGGGCAGCCGCCGAAAGCCGCCCTGCGCGCGGGAAACAGGTCCGATAAGCTCAGGATACCATTTCTAACGCGTCCTCGTCGGCAATCGCTTGCCCACGAACCAGGACGACTCGGCGCGTTACCCCGGGCCCGGTCGGGGTATAGGGCCGGGTGCGCGCGCGCCGCCGCAAGCAGGCCGCCGGCGTGAGCGACCGCCCGCTTTCGAGTTACGGTCGCTGCGCATAGACCCTGTCGAAAATGGTCTCGAGCCGCGGATTGGTAGCCCGCAGCTGATCTACGACCTGCTTGGCCCAGTCGAAGTACTCGCGCCTGCGGCTCAGGTCCCAAGTGGCCGGAGGGTTGGTCAGCATATCGCGCAGATTACAAATCTTGTCCGCGAGCTTGACCAGTCGCGCACTGTGACTGGCCTGGGCCGAGCGCTCGATTTGCAGCCGCTTGCGGTCGACCTTGTCGAGCCGGGTGTCGTCGCTGACCTCGAGCACAACTGCGCAGATTTCCTCACCAAACTCATGCGCGATCTCGCGTGCGTGCGTCTCGGTATCTTCAATCGTATCGTGCAGCAATGCCGCTGCGATGACACCGGCATCGCTAACGCCGCCCTCGTGATACAACACGTGTGCCAGCGCGATCGGATGGTTGATGTAGGGCGATGCCTTGACGTCCTTACGGCGTTGATCGCGGTGCTTATGGGCGGCAAAGGCGAGGGCCTTGATGATAAGACCGATGTCGTTCACGCCGGTCGCGATTCCGTCCGCCCGTGAGAATGGTTGCGTACCCATCGATTCCTTGATTAATGCAAGATCAGCTAAACGTGCCGCTTGGGGCCTGCGGCCACGATCGCGCGGACCGCGAGCCTGCCCCGGGCGCTGGCTACCCGCACCCGGAGATGGGTCCGCCGCATGTTGACGGCGTGCCCGCGGCCTGGCGCTAGAGAAGGTTTGCAGCGGTGCCCGGCCGGCCGCCGCTACGTGGCCCTGACCTTGAACCGACCCTGTATCGGGAAGCTCAACACACCTTGCTGCCTGTGCAGCTCGCGCACATAAACCTTGGCCGCACGGTAGCCCAGTCTAAACGAACGCCGCAGGTATTCAACCTTAGTGAGCTGGCCCCCTCTGAGCGCGTGCTCGAATCCGGCGCAAAAGCGATCTCGCCGCAGAAATACAGGTACTTCAACACCCACGTCTTGCGGCCTCGGATAGTAATAGGACATCACACCTCTCCACCGTGATCGATAGGGCTTTTGTTAAACAACCTACAATTATTTTGTAGCAAAGATCGGCCGGGGCTGCAGGACACGGTAGGCTATGGCGTGCTGGGCGCGCACGGTGCTTGCCGGGGTCAGGCGCGCACGCCGAGATCGCCGGCTCAGGACATCATGAGATTTGGTATACCTCAGCGCTTCGCGACGCAGCGTCCGGGT
>FXBF010000163.1_pt1 | contig 20737 bp, 16 predicted proteins | sample 5335321 | NCBI WGS metagenome assembly FXBF01 (sample SAMEA103928391, study PRJEB20085) | sediment metagenome | isolation source: sediment
TGTGGGGAGATAAATAGATCTGTCCCCTTTATCGCCAGAAAATAGATCTGTCCCCATTTATTCTGTCCCCTTTTATTCACCCGCCGTATGCTGCTGCAGATAGGCGCTCACGGCCCTGGCGGCCGCCGCGTCCAGGCGCAACCCTGACTTGGTGCGGCGCCATAGGACATCCTCGGCGGTTCGTGCCCACTCCCTGCGCACCAGATAGTCGATCTCGAAGGCGTACAGATCGGCGCCGAAATGCTGGCCGCTACCGGACGCCTCGGAAATGCCGGCAAGCACGTCGCTGGCGAGGCTTCCGTGGCGCCGGGCGAGCCGCGTGAGCAGCCGTTCATCGAGGGCGGGGTAGGCGTGGCACAGCTCCTTCACCAGTGCCTCGAGTCCGCCCTCGGGAAGCGCGCCGCCGGGTAGCGCCTGGTCCGCGGTCCATGGTGGGCCGATGGATGGCAGCAGCGGCGCCAGCATGTCGAGCGCGCGTTCCGCCAATTTCCGGTAAGTCGTCAGTTTGCCGCCGTAGACACTGAGCAGCGGCGGCTTGTGGTCGTGCCTGTCGAGCTCCAGTGCATAGTCGCGGGATACCTCGGAGGCTTTGGCTTCGCCGTCGTCGAACAACGGGCGCACACCCGTGTAGCTCCAGACCACATCGTCCGCAGTGGCAGCCTTCGCCAGGTAGCGATTGACGGCCCGGCACAGGTAGTCGACCTCGCTGTCGTCGATGGTCGCCGACCCGGGATCACCGGAGACGACGACGTCAGTGGTTCCGACGAGGGAATAGTCGTCCTCGAAAGGAATGACGAATACGACGCGCTCGTCGTCGTTCTGGAGAATCAAGGCGTGATCGCCCGGGTACAGCCTGGGCACGACGATGTGGCTTCCCTTGACGAGGCGCAGGCGATGATGCTGCACGGCGCCGGGCAGCGCGTCCAGGGTCCTCGTCAACCACGGGCCCGTGGCGTTCACCAGGACGCGTGCCCGCATCTCGGTGCGCCTGCCGTCCCGGCTGTGGTGCACAACGACACGCCAACCCGAGCCGGTGGGGGTGGCGGATTCGAATCGCGTGCGCGTGAAAATGCGCGCGCCGCGATCGGCGGCGTCGCGTGCATTGAGCACCACCAGCCGCGCATCGTCGACCCAGCAGTCGGAATAGGCGAATCCCCGGCGCAAGCCGGGCTTGAGACCGGCGCCGTAGGCGCTGGTTAGATCGACGCCCCGCGAAGCCGGCAGCGTCACGCGCCGGCTCAGGCGATCGTAGAGAAACAGTCCGGCGCGAATCATCCACGCCGGCCGGAGCCCGGGCACGTGCGGCATTATGAAGCGCATCGGGCGCACGATGTGCGGCGCGATACGCAGCAGCACCTCGCGCTCTGCCAGGGCCTCGCGCACCAACCTGAACTCGAACTGTTCCAGATAGCGCAAGCCGCCGTGAATGAGCTTGCTGCTGGCCGAGGACGTGGCCCCCGCCAGATCGCCCATTTCACACAGGGCGACGGCCAAGCCGCGCCCGGACGCATCGCGAGCAATCCCGACGCCGTTGATGCCTCCCCCTATAATTAGCAGGTCGAAGGTTTCGGGTAGCGCGTCAGGCATGGGTGAGTTCTTGATGAGGACGGCAAAGCTTATTGTGGAAGGTGGTGCGGGGATGCCAACGGTGCATGTTGCACGACGTGGCGCGCGCCTGTCCACTTGGCCGTCGGAATTCTATCGATGAAACCGCTCAGCGCATTCAGCGCCGACGTGCGTCGCGACGTGCGCGGCGTGTTCCTGGATATCGACGACACCCTGACTACCGATGGCAGCTTGACCGCCGCCGCCTACGCCGCGCTCGAACGCCTGGCAGCGGCGGGTATTCTCACGGTGCCGATTACGGGACGGCCCGCGGGATGGTGCGATCACATTGCCCGTATGTGGCCAGTGAACGGCGTGGTTGGAGAGAATGGCGCCTTCTATTTCCGCTACGACCGGGTGGGGCGCAAGATGCACAAGCGGTTTCTTGCCAGCGACCGGCAACGGCGCGACGCGAGGGCGCGGCTGGACGGTCTGAAACAGGCCATTCTCACAGAAGTACCAGGGAGCGCGGTCGCCTCCGATCAGCATTATCGTGAAACCGATCTTGCCATTGATTTCTGCGAGGATGTCAAGCGGTTGCCCCAGTCGGCTGTGGCGCGCATCGTAGCGCTGTTCGAAAGCGCCGGCGCAACCGCCAAGGTCAGCTCCATCCACGTCAATGGCTGGTTCGGCACCTATGACAAGCTCGAAATGACGAAGGTTCTGATGCGCGAGTGTTTTGGCGTCGATCTGGATGCCGACAAGGAATGCTTCGTGTTCGTCGGTGATTCTCCGAACGATGCCCCCATGTTCGGATACTTTCCGCACTCTGTGGGCGTCGCCAATGTCAGGGATTTTCACGCAACCCTGGGCACGGAACCGGCTTATGTCTGCAACGAGCGATGCGGAAAAGGGTTTGTTGAGCTCGCCGACGCGTTGCTCGCAGTGCGCTAGCGGCGTCCCTGTTTTCATTCGCCAGTGTGGTAGAGTCGCCGCCGTGCCGCCCGTCGATCTCAGCGTTGCTCCGTGCCCATGAGCCGGCCCATTCTCCTGGCGCATCGTGGTTGGGCCAGCCGCTACCCCGAGAACACTCGCGTGGGTATCGAAGCGGCTCTTCGGGCCGGGGTTGCGTGCGTGGAAATCGATGTCCAGCTGAGTGCCGATTGCGTGCCGGCGGTGATCCACGATCCGAGCCTCGAGCGAACCGCCGGTATTTCCGGGCGCGTGCCGGATCTCGACATGGACGAGCTGGCCGCGGTCAGCGTCCACGAACCGGCGCGTTTCGGCGCTCGATTCGTCGGCGAGCCGCTGCCCCGCCTGGCCGATATCGTCGCCCTGCTCCAGGACTGGCCGAAGGCGCACGCGTTCGTGGAAATCAAGCGTGAAAGCGCCGAAGCTCACGGCGTCGACGACACCGTGGCCCTGGTTCTCGATGTGCTGGCGCCGGTGCGCGAACGCTGTGTCGTGATTTCCTTCGTCGAGCGCGCCGTGCTGGCGGCCCGCCGGCTGGGCGCGAGCGCCACCGGGTGGATACTCAACTATTATGACGACGATTCCCGTCTGCTCGCCGATGCCATGGCTCCCGACTATCTGATCTGTGACTACCGCAAGCTTCCTGCGGTGCCGGCGGCGCTGTGGAGCGGGTCGTGGCGCTGGGGAGCCTATGAGATCACGGACGTCGAGCATGCGCTCGGTCTGCTCGAGCGGAATATTCAGGTCATAGAGAGCATGGCCGCCGGCGACCTGGCCTCGGATCCGAGGCTGGGTTGTGGATGTCATCCCGGGAATTCGGCATAGTAACCGGCCGAATACTATCAACCGCCGTTGCTGATTCTGGAGACGCTTGAAATGACCGGCAAAGGTCGCGATCCATGGTTGCTGACGCCGGGTCCGCTCACCACCTCGCGCAGCGTCAAGGAAGCGATGCTTCACGATTGGGGATCCCGCGACCGGGAATTCATTGCCATCAACCGGCGGGTACGGGACCGGCTGGTGGCGCTCGCCGGTGGTGAGGGCTCTCACGTGTGCGTGCCGCTGCAGGGCAGCGGCACCTTTGTGGTCGAGGCGACCGTGGGCACGGTTCTGCCCCGCGACGCGAAGGCGCTGATTCTCGTCAACGGCGCTTACGGACAACGCATTGCGAGGATCTGCGACTACTATCAGCGTCGCTATCGCATTGTGGAAACGCCCGAGGACGTGCCCAACGACGCGGCTGCCGTGGACGCGGCGCTCGCCGGCGACGCCGAGCTCAGCCACGTCTTCGCCGTGCACTGCGAGACCACCTCGGGGATCCTCAATCCCGTGGCCGACATCGCCGAGGTCACCGCCCGCCATGGACGCAAGCTGATTATCGACGCGATGAGTGCCTTCGGAGCCATTCCGCTGGATGCCCGTCGAGTACCCTTCGATGCCGTGGTTGCTTCGTCGAACAAGTGCATCGAGGGCGTGCCGGGCGTCGGCTTTGCCATCGTGCGTGAATCGCTGCTGAAAGACTGCAAGGGCAACGCACCGTCGCTGACCCTGGATTTGTACGACCAGTGGCAGGCCATGGAGAAGAATGCGCAATGGCGCTTCACACCGCCCACCCACGTCATCGTGGCTTTCGACCAGGCGCTCCGGGAGCACCAGGAAGAGGGTGGAGTGCGCGGTCGCGGCGCGCGCTACGCACGCAATTGCAGAGTTCTCGTCGATGGGATGCGCGAGATGGGATTCGAGACCCTGCTGCCCGACGATCTGCAGGCGCCCATCATCGTGACCTTTCGTATGCCCGCTGACCCGTCGTTCGTGTTTCAGACATTTTATGATCATCTGGGCGAGCGCGGTTTTGTGATCTATCCTGGCAAGCTCACCGTGGCCGACAGCTTTCGAATCGGTTGCATCGGCCGGCTCGGTGAGGAGGAGATGCGCGGGGTTCTGGATGCCGTGCGGGAAACTCTGGCGCGGATGGGCGTCACCCACTGCGGCCCGAAGCAGCTCGATGCGGCTGTCACTTGAGCTTCTGACGCCACCAAACTTGGAACTGTTTGCATGTATTTACAGAAGAAAGTCTCACATTTGTTCAGTGGCACGCGATCGCTCGAGAATCAGATCGATGAATTTCTCGATAAGGTGTCCGAGGCAGGAATGGTCTTTGGCCGCGCCTTGCGCGTTTATCTCAATCAGGGGCCGAGTGAAGAGTACGACTCTTTTCTCAATCAGGCGGCGAATATCGAGCACCGCGGAGATAAGCTTCGTCGTACCATCGAGGCAGAGCTCTATTTACGCACGCTGATCCCTGATTTGCGCGCCGACGTTCTGGCTCTTCTGGAGAGTATGGACCACCTGATCAATGTCTACGAGGGTGATCTGTTCCGTATCTCGATCCAGTCGCCGGATATTCTCGAGGAGTTTCATGCCGGGTTCATCGATCTCACCGACACCGTGGTCAGTTGCGTAGACTCGGTGGTGCTGGCCGCACGGGCGTTTTTCAGAGACATCGACGCAGTTCGCGATCACAGCAGCAAGACCATCTTTCTGGAAACCGAAGCGGACAAGATCGGCACGACGTTGCAACGCGCAATTTTTGCTTCCGACTTGCCCCTCGAGCGCAAGATGCACCTGCGTTACTTCGTCGAGCGGATCGATGAACTGGCGAACTCGGCGGAGGACGTCGCCGATTCACTGCAGATCTATACCATCAAGAGACGCGTGTGATCAGTCTTACACGGGGCCGGCCGCCCGTGTGCCGGTCCGAAAGCTCGCGCCGATAGCATGGATCTGACGGTACTGTTCTTTCTCACCAGCGGCCTGCTGCTCGGATGGGCGCTGGGTGCCAACGACGCCGCCAACGTCTTCGGCACCGCCGTGGGCACCCGCATGGTGCGCTTTGGGACCGCGGCTATCGTGTGCAGCGTGTTCGTGGTGCTCGGCGCCGTCATCAGCGGAGCCGGCGCCGCCCACACCCTCGGTGCGCTCGGCTCGGTCAATGCACTTGCCGGCGCCTTCACCGCGGCGTTGTCCGCCGCGGGCACGGTGTACGTCATGACCAAGGCGGGTCTGCCGGTGTCCACCAGCCAGGCGATCGTCGGCGCCATCATCGGATGGAACCTGTTCAGCGGTTCCGTCACAGACAGCCAGACGCTGATCAAGATCGTCGCCACCTGGGTCGCCGGTCCGGTGCTCGCTGGCCTGATCGCGGTTCCGCTGCTCATGCTGGTGGCATTCGCACTGCGCTCTGCCAAGCTGCACCTGCTGAGACTCGACGCGTATACGCGCTTGGCGCTCATATTGGCCGGCGCCTTCGGCTCTTACAGTCTCGGCGCCAACAACATCGGCAACGTCATGGGTGTGTTCGTGGACGTGTCGCCGTTCACGGGATTCTCGATAGCCGGGGTGCTCACCCTCACACCGATCGAGCAGTTGTTTCTCATCGGTGCCATCGCCATCGCGGTGGGCGTGTTCACCTATTCCAAGCGCGTCATGCTGACCGTGGGTGTGGGTATCCTGCCCATGTCGCCGGTGGCCGCCTGGGTCGTCGTCATCGCCCATTCGATCGTGTTGTTCCTGTTTGCGTCGCAAGGGTTGGAATACATGCTGGCGAACGCCGGTCTGCCGACCATTCCGCTGGTTCCGGTATCGAGCTCGCAGGCGGTGGTCGGCGCGGTGGTTGGCCTGGGGTTGATGCGCGGCGGGCGCGATATCGACTGGAAAGTGGTGCGGAATATCGCCGGCGGTTGGGTTGCGACACCGCTGATATCGGGAGTTGTCTGCTTCGTCGCGCTGTTTTTTCTGCAGAACGTTTTCAATCAGCAGGTTTACCGGGAGGTTCACTACGTGCTGTCGGAGCCAGAACTCGTGGAGCTTGCCAAACAGGATACGGATACCGCCGCTTTGAAATCCCTGAAGGGGCGCGAATTCCAATCTGCGCGCGCTTTCATGCGGGCGATCGATGAGACCGGCTACAAAGGGCCGCTGTCAGGCCGCACGTTGCGCGAATACGCGCAGATAATTCGCATCAATATAGACTCCGAAAAGTTTTCTTCTCTGGACCGCGATTGGCTGAGTCCCGAGCAAATTTCTGCTATCGAACGCCTCGAGGGGCAGGAATTTTCTCATCGCTGGGAGCTCGCTCAAGCGTTAGCGGCGCGATCGCCGCAATGGGTGAAGAAGGACAACAAGACCATCAACAAGATTTACAACAAGGAACTCGATCGGAAGCTCGGATACGTTTCCCGGATGTTCGCCGGATTTGCCGATCGCCGATGACACCTCGCTGTAATCCACTCGTCGGCGCCGTTACCACACCCCCGGTAGCCGAGGCGCAGGGGTGGATACGCGGGCGTACATATCCCGCCGACAAGGAGCTGCTGGATCTTGCCCAGGCGGTTCCCAGCTACGCGCCGGCCGAAGCCCTGATGCGTCACGTGGCCACGCTCGCCCTTGAGCCAGCCACTTCCGTTTACAGTGACATTCTGGGAACTCCCGGCTTGCGGGCGGCCTTCGCCCGGCATCTCGGTGTCGACTATGAAGCCGGCGTCAACGCCGAAAACATCGCTATCACCTCCGGGTGCAATCAGGCTTACTGCGTCGCAGTTTCGGCGCTGGCGGCTCCCGGCGATGAAATCATTGTGTCGCTGCCATACTATTTCAATCACGTCATGTGGCTGCAGATGCAGGGCATCGCGCCGGTTTATCTGCCGTTCGATGCCGACCGTCCCGGGCGGTTGCAGCTCGACCGCGTTCAGGAGTTGATCACACCGCGCACCCGCGCGATGGTGCTGGTGTCGCCCTGCAATCCTACCGGCGCCGAATTCGCATCCGCCGATATCGAGGCCGTGCATGGTCTTCTGTCCGGCCGCGGCATCAGTCTGGTCATCGACGAGACGTATAAGGACTTTCGCGCACAAGACGGCCCGCCCCACACCCTCATGACCAATGGCGCACACACGCGCGAGGGGCTGGTGCAGCTGTTCAGCTTCTCCAAGGCCTACAGCATGACGGGCTATCGTGTCGGCGCGATTGCCTGTCATGCGAAGTTGCTGGTGGAGATCGAAAAAATTCTCGACTGCATCGCCATTTGCCCCCCACGCATCAGCCAGGCTGCGGCAAGCTTCGCCCTCGAGCATCTCGACGAGTGGCGCGATGCCAAGGTGCGGCTCATGCAGGAACGGATGGGCGCAATGCGGCGTGCTTTCGCGCACTCCGATCTCAGCTATCGGCTGATTTCATGCGGTGCCTACTTCGCCTACGTGCGCCATCCTTTCCACGGCACCTCGGCGGTAGCTGTGGCACGGTGTCTGGCCGAGCGCGAGAACGTCCTCTGCCTGCCCGGCAGCTTCTTTGGCCCGCAACAGGAGGATTACCTGCGCCTCGCCTTCGCCAACGTGGTGGACAGGCGATTCGGGGAGCTGGTGGATCGATTGCTGCAAAGCCAGAGCAACGTGTAACGAAGCTCTCTTGCCCCCTCTGCCCCTTTCAGGAGGAGGGGGAACTCACTGCCAGGCGCTTCATCAATCGCCGCATGAATTCCACACAAGATTCGACCTGATCCAGCGCAATGTACTCGTCCGGCTTGTGGGCCTGGGCGATGCTGCCCGGGCCGAACACCACCACCGACATGCCCGCCTGCTGGTAGAAGGGGGCCTCGGTGGCGAAGGCGATGGCGCCGGCCTCGTTGGTGCCCGCCAGGGATTTCACCAGAGTCTCCGCCGGGGAATCGTCCTGGGGGACGAACGGAGCGGCGGCACCGGTGACCGTGGTACGGATGGCGGCATCGGGAAAACCATCGTGCATCCCCTCGAGCAGGCTGTCCGCGTAGGAATTGAAGCGCGCGACGATTTCCTCCGGGTCATGGCCCGGCACCGCGCGGATTTCCCATTCGAACCGACATTGCGCCGGCACGATGTTGAACTGCTGACCGCCGTTGATGGTGCCGACGTTGATGGTGGTGAAAGGCGGGGGCCGGGCTTCGATGTCCCTGGCGAGCGTTGCAAGAAAGGCGATGAGCTGGGCAGCAATGTCGATGGCGTTGACGCCGAGATGCGGAAGGCTCGAGTGGGCCTCGTGACCGACGACGACGGTCTCCAACAGGCATTGGCCTTTGTGCGCATTGGCGATCCGCATCTCCGTCGGCTCACCGATGATGACGGCGCGCGGTGCAAGTCCCGTTTCCGGAATCACCTGCATGAGCCGTGCGGCGCCCGAGCAATCGGTCTCCTCGTCGTAGGTGAGAACGATGTGGACGGGAGAGCGCAGCCCGCATTTCTGAAACTCGGGCACAAGTGCCAGCGCAATGCCGAGAAACGCTTTCATGTCGCAGGCACCACGCCCGTAGAGTCGGCCGTCGCGCTCCACGAGCCGAAACGGATCGCTGCTCCAGACCTGGCCGTCCACCGGCACCACGTCGGAATGCCCGGATAGCACGACGCCGCCGCGCGACGTCGCCGGCCCGATGGTCGCCACCAGGTTTGCCTTGGACTTTGCGTCGTTGAATACCAGCGTCGATGCGATGCCGTGGCCGCTCAAGTAGCTTTCGACAAAGCGGATGAGTTCCAGATTGGATTCACGGCTGGTGGTGTCGAAGCTCACCAGGGCCGCGATCATTTCCACTGGTGAATAGCGCCGGCTGTTCATGCTTACGACTCACTCCCTGCCGATCTTCACAGCCTGTAGCGCGTCGGCGAAGCGATCCAGAAAAACGTCGCAAACGGACTGGGTGTGAGCCACGGACAGGTACAGCTTGGTGCCCATGGGATTCAAGAATATACCGCGTCGAAACAGTGCCAGCATGAGCGCGCGGCCCTTTTCACCGTCTCCGCGCTGCGTCGACCGGTAGTCGTACACGGGTTCGGGCGAGAACACGACCTGCGCCAGGGGTCCGTCGCCGATTACCTGCGCCTGCTCCTCGAGGTCATCCAGAATCTGCCGCATGCCGCTGCGCAGATAGCGTCCGAGATGGTGCAGTCGCTGGTAGCAGTCCGGCTCCCGGAACACGCCGAGTGCCGCACGCGCCGCCGCCGTGGATATCGGATTTCCGCCGAGCGTCGAGGCGACCCACACGTAACCCGGCTCGCCCAGCTGATCCTCGCGCACCCGATCCATGATCTCGGCGCGCCCGCCGAAAGCGCCGATGGGATAACCGCCGCCCAGTGCTTTGCCATAAGCAACCAGATCAGGGACCACGCCGTAGTAGTCTTGCGCACCCCCGTAGGCGAGACGAAATCCGGTCACCACCTCGTCGAAAATCAGCAACACATCGTGCTCGTCACAGGTGGCACGCAGATTTTCGAGAAAGCTCTCTTGCGGCGGCGTGCAGCGCTGCAGGGGCTCGACGATCACGGTGGCAAGCTCTTGTGCATGCTCGGCGATAATCCGCGATGTGATAGCGATATCGTTGTAAGGGGCCACCAGGATGTCGTCCACCACCGCCGGCGAAATACCTGCGCTCGAGGGGTCGGGCTGAGGGAACGCGAGTAACCGCCGGGGAAACAGGCTGATGACGCCGACCGCATTGGCACCGTGATAGGCGCCTTCGAATTTGAGAATCCTGCGCCGCCCCGTATGGGCGCGCGCGAGACGTTGACAGTACATGGTCGCCTCGGTGCCGGAAGCACAGAAGCGCACGCGTTCGCACGCCGGACTGAGTCGGCAGATTTCTTCCCCGAGCGCCAGGGAGTTTTCGTTCACGTAGGCGAAGTTCGCGCCCAGCGCCGCTTGCCGTATCACGGCTTCGGTCACCTCCGGGCGCGCGTGGCCGACCAGCACCGAGCCCCAGCCCATGGAAAAATCGAGATACGATGCGCCGGTCGTGTCCCGAAGCTCGCATCCGCTTCCCTGAGCAATGACGATGTTGAGCTCGGGCGGAAGATTGAACTCACCATTGGATCCGCCGGGAAATACGCGCAGCGAGCGTCGCACGGCCTCGGGTATGACGGTGTCGGTCATGCTGTATTTTTCACCATGGATTACGGGGCATACGGAGCAAGGTCTCAGTGGATGAGCAGCCCCCCGTTGACGTCGAGCACCACGCCGGTCACGTAACTCGATAGATCCGACGCCAGGAACAGGCAGGCGTTGGCAATGTCTCGCGGCCGGCCGATGCGCCCGAGCGGCACCTTCTCCGCCAGCGCAGCCTTCATCTCGTCGGTCATGCGGCCGTGCGTAAAGTCGTTGTCTATGGGCCCCGGGGCGATGGCATTGGCGCGTATGCCGTCCCCGGCGAGCTCGCGTGCCAGTCCTTTGGCGAGGCCGAAGATGCCTGACTTGGCGGCGGCGTAGTGCGTGGTGGCGAATACGCCGCCGCCGGTCCGCCCGGTGATGGAAGACATGCACACGATGGCGCCGCTTCCCTGTTTGCGCATGTGCGGGATGACCGCACGCGCCATGTGGAAGTTTCCACGCAGGTTGACGTCCATGACCGTGTCGTACTCTTTGGCGTCGATGTCCATTATCGGGGTGGAGAATACGACGCCGGCGTTGTTGATCAGGATGTCGATGCTGCCAAATTCCTCCTGCACCTCATCGGCGACAGCTGAGCAGCGCGCGGCATCGGTCACGTCGCAGACGTAGGCACGGTGCTGCGGGCCCAGCTCCCGGGCAGCGGTGCTGACGCCGTCGCCATTCACATCCAGAAGCGCCGTGCGCGCGCCGTGCTCGGCAAACAACCTGGCGGTGGCGAGGCCGATGCCGCGCTCGGCGGCGGCGCCGGTGATGATGGCCGTCTTGGATTCCAGAAGCATGGCGGACACTCCGTTTTCTCTGTGCTCAGATTTCAGTGACGATTCTATAGGCACGCGACGCATTTGCGGTACTCTTGCGCAAGGTACAAACGACGGGTGAGGGAGATCCATGAGTTTCGCAATTCGAATCCACGAGGTCGGCGGTCCCGAGGTGCTCCAGTGGCAGGAGGTGACGGTCGGCGAACCGGGCCCCGGCGAAGTGCGCCTGCGCCACGGGGCCGTGGGGCTCAACTTCATCGATGTCTACTTCCGCACGGGTGTCTACGGTGCCGAGGTGCCCTTCACGCCGGGGCTGGAAGCCAGCGGTGTCGTCGAAGCGCTCGGAGAGGGGGTATCGGATCTGCGCGTCGGCGAGCGCGTCGCTTACGCGGCACCCCCGGCCGGCGCCTATTCCGAGGAGCGCCTGATGCCGGCGGATCGGGTGGTCAAGGTGCCCGACGGGGTGAGCGACGAGCTCGCCGCCGCCATGATGTTGAAGGGTATGACCGCCCGGTACCTTCTGCGGCGCAGTTACCGGGTGAAAGCCGGCGATACGATTCTGTTCCATGCCGCCGCCGGCGGCGTCGGGCTGATTGCCTGCCAGTGGGCCAAGAGTCTCGGCGCGACGGTCATCGGCACCGTCGGCAGCGACGAGAAAGCGGAGCTCGCGGCAGCCCACGGCTGCGATCACCCGATCGTTTATACCCGGGAGAACTTCGTCGAGCGCGTCAAGTCCATCACCGGCGGCGAAGGCGTGCCGGTGGTCTACGATTCCGTCGGCAAGGACACCTTCATGGATTCGCTGGATTGCTTGAGACCGCTGGGCAGCATGGTGATATTCGGCCAGTCCTCCGGTCCGGTGCCGCCATTGGATGTGGGCCTGCTGGCCGCCAAGGGCTCCCTGTTCCTCACCCGGCCGACGCTCATGACCTACACGGCCGGACGTGAGGATCTGGTGGCCACCGCCGAGGAGTTGTTTCAGGTAGTACAGGCGGGCGCCGTTCGGCTGGAGATCAATCAGCGCTTCCCGCTGCGCGACGCAGCCGATGCCCACCGCGCCCTGGAGGCGCGGCAGACCACCGGCTCGACGATACTGACGGTCTAACTGCCGATTCGCTCTATCAGTGCATCGGCGAAACCGCTGGTCGACACTTCGTTGGCGCCTTCCATGAGGCGCGCAAAGTCGTAGGTGACGATCTTGTCCTGCACCACGCGCGGGTAGGCTTCGCTGATGACGTCCGCGGCTTCGCGCCAACCGATGTACTCCAGCATCATGACGCCGCTGAACAGAAGCGATCCCGGATTGACCTTGTCGAGGCCGGTGTACTTCGGTGCCGTGCCGTGGGTCGCCTCGAAAACCGCGACGTGATCGGCGAGGTTGGCCCCGGGGGCGATGCCCATGCCGCCGACCTCGGCGGCCACGGCATCCGAGAGATAGTCGCCGTTCAGGTTCGTCGTGGCCAACACGTCGAACTCCGCCGGTCTCAGCAGCATGAGCTGGAAGATGATGTCGGCGATGCGATCCTTGATGACGACCTTGCCCTCGGGGCGTTTGCCGTCGTGCTTGCTCCACAGCTCCTCTTCGGTGATGGTCTGCTCGCCGAACTCCTCGCGGCACAGCTCATAGCCCCAGTTGCGGAAGGCACCCTCGGTGAACTTCATGATGTTGCCCTTGTGCACCAGGGTCACGCTCTCGCGGCCGTTGTCGATGGCGTAGCGAACGGCCTTGCGCACCAGGCGCCGCGTACCGAAGGGGCTGATGGGTTTGATGCCGATCCCGGCATCATCGAAAAACCTGGCGCCCATCTCCTCTTTGAGAAACTTCTCCACCTTGCGCATCTCCGGCGTGCCGGACTCGTACTCGATACCCGCGTACACGTCCTCGGTGTTTTCCCGGAAAATGACGACGTCGACGAGCTCCGGGTGGCGCAACGGTGAGGGCACGCCCGGGTAGTAGCGAACCGGACGCACACAGGCATACAGATCGAGCTCCTGGCGCAGCGACACATTGAGAGAGCGGAAGCCGCCGCCCACTGGGGTCGTCAACGGCCCCTTGATCGAGACCGTGAGCTTGTTCAGCGCATCCAGGCTCTCCGCCGGAAAATAGTCCCCGTCGTAGATCCCGGCGGCCTTTTCGCCCATGTACAACTCGCACCAGTGGACCTTGCGTTTGCCGCCGTAGGCTTTGGCGACCGCCGCGTCCCAGACGCGCAGACACGCGCGCGTGATGTCCGGTCCTATTCCGTCGCCCTCGATAAACCCGAGGATGGCGTTGTCCGGGACCACCAGTTTGTCGTCGGCAATGCCGATCAGGTCCCCCCCCTGGGGGATTGAGATATGTTCATAATCCATGACGGCTCCTTCTAGGGGCGTTATACTTGCAAATTGACCAAATAGCCGCAGTTCTACCTCGAATGCCACGGCTGGGTGGATTCGGGGGGCGGCGACCAAACCGATTCGCGGAGTGTCGCATACTCGTATGCGATTAGGGAAAGCTGAGGCGGCAAGGACTATGACGGCGGCCGCTCTGATTGCCGGTGTTTGCGGAATATGAATGAAGGCACTCGAGAGCGTATGGTCGCATCGGACCTGGACTACCAGGAACATATCCTGCAGGGTGTGTCGCGCACCTTCGCGCTCACCATCCCGCAGCTCCCCGGGAGCCTCTCCCGAGTAGTCGGCAACGCTTACCTGCTGTGCCGCATTGCCGATACCATCGAGGACGACCCATCGCTCGATGCCGGGCAGAAGCGGCATTTCTCGGAATCCTTCATCGAGGTGATCGGCGGTGAAATGCCGGCCCAGAGCTTTGCCGACGAGCTGCATCCGCTGCTTTCCGAGCGCATGCTGGAAGCCGAGAAAGATCTGATTCGCCACACCCGGCGGGTTATCCGCATCACCCATGGATTCAGCCAGCGACAGCGTGCGGCACTCGCGCGTTGTATCCGTATCATGTCCCGGGGGATGGCGGATTTCCAACAGAACAAGACCATCGACGGCCTCGCCGACATGCCCCACATGGATCGTTACTGCTATCACGTGGCCGGCGTCGTCGGCGAGATGCTGACCGAGCTTTTCTGTGACTACTCCCGGGACATCGATGCACAAGCGTCCGAGCTGCGCAAGCTTGCGGTGTCGTTCGGTCAGGGGTTGCAGATGACCAATATCCTCAAGGACGTCTGGGAGGACCACGGGCGCGGCGCATGCTGGCTGCCGCGTGACGTGTTCCAGCGGGTTGGATTCGATCTCTCGAGGCTGGCCGAGGACTATCAAAGAGAAAATTTCGCCCTGGGTTTGAGCGAGCTCATCGGCATCGCCCGGCTGCATCTTCAGAATGCCCTCAGCTATACGTTGCTGATCCCCCGCCACGAGGCCGGTCTCCGGCGTTTCTGCCTGTGGGCACTCGGAATGGCCGTGCTGACCCTGCGAAAGGTGCATGCCAATATGTATTTCACCAGTGGCCAGCAGGTGAAGATATCCAGGCGCAGCGTCAAGGCCGTGGTTGTCGTGAGTAACCTGACTGTAAGCAACGATGCCTTGCTCAAGTTGCTGTTCGGCGGCTTCACCCGCAGTTTGCCGGTTGCGGAAAATCCGCCGAAAGCCGTATTGGTATGAATGTATCCAGCGTGTACTATCCGCACCGGTTGGCTGGTGATACGAAGGAAAATTGCCATCAATGAGCATGCAGGCTTTTCGGGAACTGAGCGCCGGTAACGTGGCCGCTTCCGTGAGCGCGCCGGAGTACGAGCACCTCGACGACCGGCTGGCGGGCTGTGTCTCGCGCGCCGTGCAGGCCTTGCGCGCCGAGCAGTCCCCCGAAGGCTACTGGAGCTACGAGTTCGAGGCGGACTGCACCATCCCCGCCGAATACATCATCATGATGCATTTCATGGACGAGGTGGACGAGGAGATCGAACGCAAGATCGCCGTTTACCTGCGTTCGAAGCAGAGTCAGGACGACGACGGCTGGGCCCTTTACCCGGGCGGTGAGCTGGACCTGAGCTGCACCGTAAAAGCCTACTATGCGCTCAAGCTGGCCGGCGATTCTGCCGATGCGCCCCACATGGCACGCGCGCGCACGGCCATTCTGGTCCGCGGCGGGGCCGTCAACGCCAACGTCTTCACCATGATCACGCTGGCGCTGTTCGGTCAAATTCCCTGGCGTGGCGTGCCCTTCATTCCGGTGGAAATCATGCTGCTGCCCAGATGGTTTCCCTTTCATATCTCCAAGGTTGCCTACTGGTCGCGCGCTGTGATGGTGCCGCTGTTCGTGCTCTGCACGCTCAAGCCTGCCGCCGCCAATCCGCGCAAGGTCGATGTCCGCGAGCTGTTCACGATACCGCCGGAGGAAGAGACGAACTATTTTCCGGTGCGCTCGATCCTGAATCGGATTTTCCGGATCCTCGATCGCATGGGTCGTGGTCTGCACCCGCTGGTGCCCCGCTTCATTCGTAACCTGGCCCTCACGAGGGCGGAGAACTGGACCATCGATCGGCTCAACGGTACCGATGGGCTGGGCGCCATTTTTCCCGCCATGGCGAACGCCCACGAGATGCTGGCGACGTTGGGATACGGCCCCGATCATCCGTACCGGGTCATGACCAAGGAGGCCCTTCGCCGCCTGGTGGTGGAGAAAGCGGAGCACGCTTATTGTCAGCCCTGCGTGTCTCCGGTGTGGGACACGGGGCTCGCCTGCCTGGCGCTTCAGGAAGCCGACGAGCGCGCCGATCACCCCAGCGTGTTGCGTGGCCTCGACTGGCTGCAACCGCGCCAACTGCTGGACGAGGTGGGTGACTGGTCGGATCGGCGCCCCAATCTGCGCGGCGGTGGCTGGCCGTTCGAGTTCGGCAACGATTACTACCCGGACATCGACGATACGCCGGTGATCGCCTGGTCGATGCTGGAATCGGGGCAGAATCGCTACCAGGAAAACATCGAACGCGCCGCCGAGTGGATTTGCGGCATGCAGTCCAGGAACGGAGGCTACGGATCATTCGATGCGGACAATACCTACTACTATCTCAACGAGATCCCGTTCGCCGACCATGGTGCGCTGCTGGACCCGCCTACCAGTGACGTCACGGCGCGCTGTGTGACCTTCCTCTCGAAGCTCGACCGCCAACGTTTCCGCGTCACCATCGATCGGGCATTGCGTTTTCTGTATCGGGAGCAGGAGCCAGATGGCAGCTGGTTCGGCCGCTGGGGTACCAATTACGTCTATGGCACCTGGTCGGTGCTGGTCGCCATGGAGGCGGCCGGTGAAAATCTGCGTGCGCCCTCGATTCGGCGCGCAGTGTCGTGGCTGGAAAGCGTGCAAAGACGCGACGGGGGCTGGGGCGAAAGCAACCACAGCTACTTCGACCCGAGCGAGGCCGGTCGTGGCGAGCGCAGCACCACCTATCAGACCGCCTGGGCGCTGCTGGGCTTGATGGCCGCCGGTGAGGTGCGCTCGGGCGCCGTCGGCCGCGGCGTGGCATACCTGGAGCAACACCAGGAGGCGGATGGATTGTGGCACGACGACAGCTTCACCTGCCCGGGCTTTCCGCGTGTTTTCTACCTCAAGTACCACGGCTACACGCGCTATTTTCCGCTCTGGGCTCTGGCGCGCTATCGCCGACTGTTGAAGCAGACCTGGTAGAGGGGAAAAAGGGGGCACCGATAAATAGGGACAGATAGATAAATGGGGACATAGATAAATGGGGACAGATCTATTTTCCCTTTGGGCGAGCTTCGCCCAAAGGGAAAATAGATCTGTCCCCATTTATCTATCTGTCCCCATTTATCGGTGTCCCCTTTTTCCCGCTTTCCTTCCCGAATGGCGAACACGCGACCTCTTCTAGGCATCATCGCGGCACTGCCCGCCGAGGCGCGTGCGGCCGGGGCGCGCGACACGCCTGCGGGTGAGGTCGTCCGGATTGCCGATGACGTGCTGTTGATACGTTGCGGCATCGGCCGGACGCGCGCCGAGCGTGCGGCCGGGGACCTGGTGGATGCCGGTGCCGGAGCATTGTTGAGCTGGGGCACGGCGGCGGCGCTGAGCCGGGGCCTGGACTACGGCGATCTGGTGCTACCCGACGAAGTGTTGTCCCGACAAGGGCGCCGTGTCGGCGTCGACAATCGGTGGCGCGCTCGGCTGTGCCGGATGCTCGAGTCCGATGGCGGTTGTCACGCCGGCACCGTGGCGGAGGCCGACAGTGTTCTCGGGGATGCCGACGACAAGCTGCTGTTGCACACGCTCAGCGGCGCTCTGATTGCCGATATGGAGAGCGCCGCCATCGCCGAGGCCTGCTACCGGGCCGGACTACCGCTGCTGATTGTTCGCGCCGTCTCGGATCGCGTGGCGACGCGGATTCCGGCCTGCGCGCTGGCGGCGGTGGACGCGAACGGTGACGTCAACGTGACGCGCTGTCTGGGGAAACTGGCTCTCGCGCCCGGCGACCTGCCGGCTCTTGTACGCCTGGCGAGGGGATTTCGTGCCGCCTGCGCGGCGCTGTCGCGCCTCGCGGAACGCGCCGGCCCTGGATTCCTGCTGTCACCGCCGGGTGCGCCGCAAGCGCGCGTATAGCACCGGCACGCGGATTGCCCGCCGGCCGTTGTCACGCCTGAGCGGCGAGCGTCTCCCGTTTGGCGCGGAACACCTCGAGCGCACTCAGAATACCGTCGCAGTCGAGGCCCGCCTCACGCAGCATGTCGCCACGGCCGCCGTGCTGGATGAACCGATCCGGAAGGCCGAGGTTGAGTACCGAAACCTGCAGGTCATGGGCCGCGAGGCACTCGTTGACGGCGCTGCCGGCGCCGCCGGCGATGGCATTCTCGTCCACGGTCACGATCAGCTCGTGCTGTGCCGCCATGCGCAGCACCATGTCGTCGTCCAGAGGCTTCACGAAGCGCATATTGACCACCGTGGCATCGAGCTGCTCGGCCGCCTCCAGGCAGTGCTCCAGCATCGGGCCGAAGGCCAGGAAAGCGATGCGCTTTCCTGGGCGCCGCAGCTCCGCGCGGCCGATGGGGATGGCTGTCATTTCCTCTTCCACGGCCACCCCGGGGCCGGTGCCCCTGGGGTAGCGCACGGCGCAGGGCTGGTCGAGGAGAAAACCCGTGTACAGCATCTGACGGGTTTCGTTCTCGTCCGCCGGGGTCATGATGACAATATTCGGCAGGCAGCGCAGATAACTGATGTCGTAGGAGCCCGCGTGCGTCGGTCCGTCGCCGCCCACCAGACCCGCGCGGTCGATCGCGAACAGCACCGGCAGATCCTGTATCACCACGTCGTGAACCAGGGAATCGTAAGCACGTTGCAGGAAGGTCGAGTAAATGGCCACCACCGGCTTCAGACCGTCGCAGGCCATGCCGGCCGCCACGGTGACGCTGTGCTGCTCGGCAATGGCGACGTCGAAATACCGGTCCGGAAACGCTTGCTCGAATTTTTCCATCTTCGAGCCTTCGCGCATGGCCGGGGTGATGCCCACCAATCGCTCGTCGCGGCGCGCCATGTCGCACAGCCAATCGCCGAATACCTGGGAGTAAGTGGGACCGGAACCGCTCTTGGCAGAGCGGATCCCCACTTTCGGGTCGAAGGGCGCGCTGATGCCGTGGTACTTGACCGGGTCGGCTTCCGCGGGGCCATAGCCTTTGCCCTTTCTCGTAACGACGTGCAGGAGCTGCGGGCCCTCGAGGGCCTTGACGTTGCGCAGCGTCGTGAGCAGCGCCTTGAGATTGTGACCGTCGATGGGGCCGATGTAGTTGAACCCGAGTTCCTCGAACAGGGTGCCGGGAACGATGAGTCCCTTGACGTGCTCCTCCGCCCGGCGGGCCAGCTCCCACATGGGCGGCATGCGGGAGAGCACTTTCTTGCTGCCTTCACGGACCGAGGCGTAAAGCTTCCCCGAAATCACCTGCGCGAAACGCTGGGTGAGCGCGCCGACATTGGGGGATATCGACATCTCGTTGTCGTTGAGGATCACCAGCATGCTGGTGCCGAGGCCCCCCGCATGATTGAGCGCCTCGAAGGCCATGCCGCAGGTGAATCCGCCGTCACCGATGATGGCGACGGCTTTGCGTCCCGACCCGGTGCGCTCTGCGGCCAATGCCATCCCCAGGGCCGCGCCGATGGAGGTGCCGGCGTGACCGACGCCGAAGGCATCGAATTCGCTCTCCGCGCGTTTGGGGAAGGGGGTGATGCCGCCCCATTTGCGCACGCTATGCATCCGGTCCCGGCGTCCGGTGAGGATCTTGTGCGGATAGCTCTGATGTCCGACATCCCACACCAGCCGATCATCCGGGGTGTCGTAGAGGTAATGGAGCGCCACGGTGAGTTCCAGGGCGCCGAGTCCGGCCGCAAAATGCCCGGCCGACTGAGAAACGCTCTGTACCAGGAACGCCCGCAACTCGTCGGCCAGGGGTTTGAGTTGCGACTCGGGTAGTCTGCGTAGATCAGCCGGCGAGTCGATCCGCTCGAGGAGGGGAAAGGGGCTTCTGTTACTCATGATCTGTTGCGCATTCCCAACAATTTTTCTGGTTATGCTTACCGAGCGTGGGGCTGAAATGCGGGATTAAAGAGCATAGAATAACGTAGGTTAGCATATGTCTCCCAGTCTCGCGTGTTCCGGAGGTGCGCGGACCGTGCGATCCTGGTAAGGCTTCTGACAGGGAAGACCGAAACAGCGGGCGCGGCCGGCTCCGACTCGAGCGCGCGGGATGTCGGGGCGAATCAAACTGGCAGGAGTCGAGCATGGGCGTTCCGTTGAAGCAACAGATCCAACTGGGTCTGTATATCCTGGGCAAGAAGCTCCGGGGTGAGAAACGCTATCCTCTGGTGTTGATGCTCGAGCCCCTGTTTCGATGCAATCTGGCCTGCTCCGGCTGCGGCAAGATCGACTATCCCGATGATATCCTCGACAAGCGCATCAGCGTTCGGGAGGCCATGGATGCCATCGACGAATGCGGCGCGCCGGTCGTGTCCATCGCCGGCGGTGAACCCCTCATCCACAAGGAAATGCCGCAGATCGTCGATGGCTACATTCGCAAGAAGAAGTACATCTACCTGTGCACCAACGCACTTCTGCTCAAGCGGCGCATCAAGGATTACACACCGTCCCCGTATCTGACCTTTTCCATCCACCTGGACGGCAACCGCGATCGTCACGATGCTTCCGTGTGTCGGCACGGTGTATTCGAGCGCGCCATCGAGGCGGTGCGCCTGGCGAGGGAAAAAGGCTTTCGCGTCACCATCAACTGCACCCTGTTCCAGGGTGAATCGCCGCAGGAAGTGGCGGAATTTTTCGATCACGTGAACAGCCTCGGCATCGAGGGTGTCACCGTCGCCCCGGGATTCAGCTACGAGCGTGCACCGGAGCAGGAGGTGTTCCTGCAGCGCCAGGGCAGCAAGCAGCTGTTTCGCGATATCTTCCGTCTCGGCAAGGGTCGTCGCTGGGCATTCAATCACTCGAGCCTGTATCTGGATTTCATCGCCGGCAACCAGGACTATGCCTGCACCG
>FXBF010000164.1_pt1 | contig 20702 bp, 17 predicted proteins | sample 5335321 | NCBI WGS metagenome assembly FXBF01 (sample SAMEA103928391, study PRJEB20085) | sediment metagenome | isolation source: sediment
ACTCAATACAGATCATTGGCACTCCGTCCACCTGCCGGCAGTTCAAACTGGCCAGCGATGAGTTTGCGCTGGATGATAATCCGCCGGCATACCGCAGAATCAGCCTGCACTCGGACGGCAGCGTGAATACCGAGCTGATTTGGCTGAGTAAAGAATGACCGTGCGAACCACGCTCATTAAGGGCCTTCTGATCGTCTGCCTGATGGTGACGGCCGGCCGGGCGGTGCCACAGGCTGCCGGCCATCCGATCTCAATGTGGCAGATCGAAGGCAGCAGCAACCGAATTTACCTGCTTGGATCGGTGCATGTCCTCAGGGAGCAGGACCATCCGATCCCAGCGGCGATCGAGGAAGCCTACCAGGACGCCGAAATCCTGATCATGGAAGTCGATATGGACGACCTTGATCCGATCGAGATGGCTGGACTGGTCAGCGAATTGGGTGTGATCAATGACGGGGGCAGCCTGGAGGAGTATATGGGGCCGGAGCTGTATGCCGAGGCAGCCGAGTACGCGTCGCAGCTAAACATCCCGATTGCAATACTCGCAGAAACCGAACCCTGGCTGGCAGCGATCACCGTCGAACAAATGGTACTGCTGCGAATCGGTTTCAATCCGCAATTCGGAATCGAGCTTCACCTCTCGGCAAAAGCTGGCGAAGACAAGAAGGAAATCTTTGGCTTCGAGACGGCGCGCGAGCAGCTCGAAATCCTTGATGGGCTTTCGTTACCGGCGCAGCGTTCATTGCTCATTCAGACGCTTCGGGAAAGTCTGACTATCGAGCAGGATCTCAATCTTGTGATTGACGCCTGGCGCCACGGCGATATCGTCTTTCTCGAGGAAACCCTGCTCGGGGAAATGCAGCAATACCCGGAACTTTACAAGAAGCTAATCGTCGATCGAAACCAAGCATGGGTAGAGAAGATCAAAAACCTGACCGCAGAAGTAGATGATTATCTTGTGGTCGTCGGCGCCCTGCACCTGATCGGTGAGGACGGCGTGCCGGCACTTCTCTCAGAAATCGGGATAAGCGCCGATCAGTTGAGTGAGCCGGAATCCTAGTCCGGGCTAAATATCTACCATTTCGAAATCTTCCTTTCCGGCACCACAATTCGGGCATCGCCATGACAGTGGCACATCGTCCCATCTCGTACCGGCAGGAATCCCCGATTCGACGTCGCCCTCCTCCTCGTCATAGACATAGCCACAAATGAGACACATGTAGGTTTTCATGGGGCGCTACCGATATGCTTCATATTCTGATGTAGGGGGCTCCTACGAGCCCCCTACGTTCGTTATGCCTGCAGTTTACCAGTTGAAACCGGGGGTTTATGACCGAATGCCGCTTCGGTAGCATGCGCCTCTCGAAGGGAGGAATCGCGTGAACCTATTCGCGGAAGCGAAAAAATATATTGCAGGCGGTGTTAATTCGCCGGTCCGGGCATTTGCTGCTGTAGGTGGAGACCCGGTGTTCTTCAAGAGCGCGCAAGGAGCCTGGCTGCAGACAGAAGATGGTCGGCAGATGATTGACTATGTTGGTTCCTGGGGGCCGATGATCCTCGGCCATGCGCATGCGGACGTCGTCAGAGCTGTGACTGATGCAGCAAAATCGGGACTGAGTTTCGGCGCACCGACTGTCGCCGAAACCGATCTCGCGCAAAAAATCTGTGAAATCGTGCCGTCGATCGAACGTGTCCGCATGGTTAGCTCAGGCACAGAAGCAACAATGAGCGCCATTCGACTCGCCCGTGGATTTACGGGGCGCGACAAGATCATCAAGTTCGAAGGCTGTTATCACGGTCACTCCGACTCCTTGCTGATCAAAGCAGGATCCGGCGCGTTGACGCTCGGTGTGCCGACCTCGCCGGGCGTTCCGGCAGGCCTCGCCGAGCATACGTTAACGGTGGCTTTCAATGACTCTGCAGCCGTGGAGCAAGCATTTGCCGAGTTCGGCGAGCAGATCGCCTGCATCATCGTCGAGCCGATCGCCGGCAACATGAACATGGTGCCACCGGAGCACGGTTTCCTGGAAACGCTCCGATCTGCCTGCGACCAACACCAGGCTATTCTCATATTCGATGAGGTGATGACAGGATTCCGCGTCGCGAAAGGCGGTGCTCAGGATCTGTTCGGCGTCCGGCCGGATCTGACGACACTGGGTAAGATCGTCGGCGGCGGAATGCCGGCCGCAGCGTTCGGTGGACGCGAAGATATCATGGAGAGGATTGCGCCGGACGGGCCTGTTTATCAGGCGGGCACTCTCTCAGGTAACCCGCTTGCGATGGCCGCCGGCCTGGCAACATTGCAGGCGCTCGAACGACCGGGCTTTTATGGCTCTCTCGGCGAGCGTACACAGCAATTGACGAATGGCCTTGCCGAGCGCGCTAACGAGGCCGGCGTGTCGCTGGCTGTCGAGTCAGCGGGCGGAATGTTTGGCTTCGTGTTCAGCGGGGACGGCCCGATCAGGCGATTTTCACAGGTGGCGGCAGCCGATACAGACATGTTTCGGCGGTTCTTCCATGGAATGCTCGAAGCGAATGTTTATTTTGCGCCATCGGCGTTTGAAGCCGGCTTCGTTTCCGATGCCCACGGCGACGCAGAGATATCTGAAACGCTTATCAAAGCCGAGCAGGTATTCGCCGCGCTGAAGACGTAGCCGGGAGTCTGCGCGGTAGAAGCATTCCTACCGCACAGACCCCTACGCTCCCGCTTCCGGACCGCGAACCGAATTCAGCACTTCTTTAACGAGGTGCAAACGCTTCATCGCATCATTCCCTTCCAGGCAGGACTGCTTTTGCTCGCGACTGATCGGTAGAATCTCCACAAAGCGGTAACCCACCCATCCGGCATCGTCGTACTGCCTGTCCAATGATTCGTACAGGCGGCCAAGGTCGTCGAGAACCCCGGCAAGAATATGTGCAAGAGGTTTGTATTCGTCGGGCAACGAACGATGGTTCTCGGGCTCCAGCAGTTCAATTTCTCCGATGTTGAGGCCGTTCGACTGTCGATCCACTGAGATCAGGCGAAACCGCTGCTCTCCAATTGCCGTGACACCCAGGAGACCGTCGCTACCCTGATACCAGTCGGTAATCCTCGCGAGCGTGCCAACGTCGTAGGTCGTCGCCGGACCGGTCTCGTTGCCGTTTTTGATCAACAGGACCCCGAAAGGTGTGTCTGTCTTGAGGCAGTCACTGACCATATCCAGGTAACGAGGCTCGAATATGCGCAACGGCAAGGGCCCACCCGGGTAGAGAACCGTACTCAACGGGAATAGAGGAACTTTCATTAATTAACCGCCGCTATCTTTCTTTAAGTATAGGACGGGAAAATGACAAATCGACCCGGGCTACTGGCGGTTTCGCAAGACACCTGTCAGGTTTTGCCTCGCCGATCCAAAGCCGCCGTTGCTCATGAAAACGACCTGGTCGCCCGGCTGTATTTCTGCGGCCAAATCTGCCACGAGCTCATCGTAGTCGGAATGAAAATGCAATCGATCACCGAGCGGAGACAGGCAGTCGTCAAAACCTGCAGCGAAATCGCTGGGCCTGTACATACAGACGAAGTTTGCACCTTCGAGTGATACGGCGAGCGTGTCGTTATGAACGCCGAGTTTCATTGTGTTCGATCTCGGTTCCAACGCAACAACGATGCGTTGTCCGGGAAACCGCTTTTTCAAGCTGGCGATTGTCCGCCGGATTGCCGTGGGGTGATGGGCAAAGTCGTCGTAGATAGCAACATCTGAGACAGTCGCCGTTCGTTCCAGGCGTCTCTTCACGCCTTTGAAACGGGCCAGGGCCTCTACAGCCTGCTGCAATGAAACACCGGCAGACTTTGCTGCCGCGATTGCGGCCAACGCGTTTTCCAAATTGTGGCTACCGCCGAGCTGCCAGCTGCCCTCGGCTGACATGCCGCCGCGTTGTGCTGCGCATATGCGGCGTTCCCCTGCGTCCAGGAACCTTGCCGTCCAGTCCTCATCACTCTCTCCGATACCGAATGTTTCTGTTGATGACCAGCAACCCATCTCGAGAAGCGATTTTAGGTTGGCGTCCGCACTGTTCACGATGATGCGACCGCTTGCTGGAATCGTTCGCAACAATTGATGGAACTGCCAAAGAATCGCATCGAGGTCTTTGTAAATGTCGGCGTGGTCGAATTCGAGATTTCCGATCACGAGCGTCATTGGCCGATAGTGAACGAACTTCGCACGCTTATCGAAAAACGCCGTATCGTATTCGTCAGCTTCCACGACAAAGAATTTCGACTCTCCGTAACGGGCTGTCTCATCGAAGTCTATCGGCACGCCGCCGATCAGAAATCCGGGGGAATGACCCGCTTCCTCCAGAATCCAGGCGAGCATGCTTGCCGTCGTTGTTTTTCCATGCGTCCCCGCAACAGCGAGTACGTGGCGGTCATTCAGCACGTGCTCCGACAACCATTGCGGGCCCGACGTATACGGAATGCCGCGGTCCAGGACTGCTTCAACCACTGCGTTGCCGCGGCTCATTGCATTTCCGATCACGATGCAGTCAGGTGCCGGCTCCAACTGCCCGACGTCGTAACCATCATAAACGGTGATGCCAAGACGTGTTAGCTGGGTACTCATCGGCGGATAGACCCCGGCGTCCGCCCCTGAGACACGATGCCCTGCCGCTTTGGCCAGAGCGGCGACGCCCCCCATAAATGTTCCACAGATTCCGAGTATGTGAATATGCATCAGCTGACGGCAGCCTCCGGAAACTCACCGAAGGAGAAATAAAATCCAAGTTGCAGAATAAATATCACAACAGCAATAGCAATGCCTGTAATCCAGTGCAGCTCTATGGCTCTCGAAATGATGTGTCCCTCGACAAGAATCAGCCAGAATGTAACGAGCCATGCAAGTGCAGCATCAAGCTCGTAACTAGTAAATAGTCGAGACAACATCAAGATTGCGATCAAAAGCAATTCCAGGATCGCGTTGCAAGCGATAATCGCTGTTATCGTCTGCGTGATCCGACTTATTAGTCCGAACAGCAACAAGACAATAACGTAAGCTGCAATTTTGACAAGCTCGGTCGCAAACTCAAGTGACAGGTCTGTGCCGTATTCTGTCTCGACCAACGCGTAGAACAGAAAATGCACGACGATGGCCGCTCCAATTGTCATTGCGAGCAACAGGGACGATTTTGGGATATATTCCGGTCCCCTGCGAAGCAGGAAAACGTCAATGAACGCCCTAAAGATCAGTTGCACAATTAGCCTGTTTCGAACTTCTACGTAGCCACAATCATCGCATGTTAACCTTCGTTGCTGAAATCTTTGTGCCCTAACGATATGCCCGAATTTCAGTTTGTCGATCTCGACTCGAATGACGCCGTCAACGCCGTGCTCTCTTCGAACAGGCGGATCGGGCTCGACACTGAATTCATGCGTGAGAAAACGTTCTATCCGCAACTCTGCCTGCTGCAGATTGCAACGGTTGACCGCATCTATTGTGCCGACCCAATGGGCGTTGCAGACCTCGACCTGTTCTGGCAGAGACTGATGCACAGCCAGTGGGTTGTTCACTCCGCCCGGCAGGACATCGAAGTGCTTTATCACAGCTCGAATCGCATGCCGGAAACTCTTTTCGACACGCAGATCGCAGCCGCCCTCGTGGGATTTGCACCACAACTCGGATATGCCGGCCTCGTCAAGGAACTATTCGGCATTGAGCTGGCCAAGTCGCACACTCGCGCAGACTGGACGAGACGCCCATTGCCCGCTGCGGCGCTCGAATATGCTGCTGAGGATGTCGAATATCTCTTGCCGGCGTATGAAGTTCTCACTGAGCGGCTGATCAAGCACGACAGGCTGCGCTGGGTGGAGGAAGACTCGGCATTTCTGCTGCAGCCATCGCTTTACGAGGGCGATTTCCGACACGCAATCGACAGGCTCAAAGGAGCCAAAAATTTTCGTGGCCGGGCTCGTGCGGCAGCGGCCAGGCTTGCAAGCTGGCGTGAGCGCGAAGCCGTGCGGTCCGACCGGCCGCGCCAATGGATTTTGAAGGATGCGGTCCTGCTGGAGATCGCCGCTGCCGATCCCGAAAATCAGGAATCGCTGGCGGCGATTCCCGGGCTTGCCCCGGGCACGCTGCGTCGCGCGGCCCGAACGTTGCTGGGAATCCTCGAAGATGCTCGAGATGATGACATCGAATATGAGCCGCCGCAGAAACCGGACGAAAGACAAAAAGAAATTTTGAAGAGAATGCAGGCCGCAGTGTCCGCGTGCGCTGAGGAGTTGAAAATCGCAGCAGAAATCGTCGCGCCCAGGAAAGAGCTATCTGCGTCACTAAACGGCGATAGGGAGTCGCGCGTGTTTACCGGTTGGCGACGCGAGATAATTGGCGAGACGCTATTGGAGATGCTCGAAAGTTAATAATTCAACGCGGCAAAAAAGCGCTCGTATACCTCATCGATGCTGCCCACCGCGTCGATGACTTTCAGCTTGTCTTTGCCACGATAAAACTCGACCAGAGGCTCTGTTTGTGAGCGATAGACCTCGAGTCGATTGCTGATGGTCTCTTCGTTATCGTCTTCACGCTGGATTAGTTCACCGCCTGCTTCTGTGCAGGCGTCCAGCTCTTCCCGCGGCGAAAAATAAATGTTCAGCAATTTCCCGGTCAGCGAACAAGTTCGCCTGCCTGTCAGGCGTTTCATTAGAACGTCGAAGTCGACATCCATCAGTACCACCGAGTCCAGGGGCTGCCCCATTTTTTCCAGGAGATCTTCCAGGTCGAGCGCCTGTTTTTGCGTTCGCGGAAATCCATCGAGGATAAATCCGCCTGCGGCGTCATCCTCGGCCAACCTGTCGCTGATAATGCCGAGCATCACATCGTCCGGGACGAGCTCGCCCGCATCCATGATCTTCTTGGCTCGTTCGCCATATTCCGTACCCGCCGCCACCGCAGAACGCAATATGTCGCCGGTTGAAATTTGCGGGATATTCTTCTCGGCCATCAGCTTCTTGGCCTGCGTGCCTTTGCCCGATCCGGGTGCGCCCAGCAATACGATCCGCATGGATGATCCCACCAAGTGGTGTCAAGGGCGACATACGCTACCGGCAATAGTGATTCGGGTCAAACCGTTCAGCCGGTGAACCAGGCTCAAGTTTCCGCTATGCTTCAGCTCGATTTAATCCTTAAGAAAAGGAAGCGGACTTGATGTCGAGGATGAATGCGTTCTATGCCCAATCGGGCGGTGTTACTGCTGTTATCAATGTCACAGCCTGTGCAGTGATTGAGACCTCGCGCAAAAACAAACATCGGATCGCCAACGTTTATGCCGGCCATAACGGCATTATCGGCGCCCTGAGAGAAAACATGATCGACACGAACAAGGAAACTGCGGCAACGATTGCAGCGTTATGCCATACGCCGGGAGGCGCCTTCGGATCGGCACGATACAAACTCAAGGGCATTGAGGAAAACCGCGCACATTACGAGCGACTCATCGAAGTCTTCGAAGCACACAATATCGGCTATTTCTTTTACAACGGCGGCAATGACTCTATGGACACGGCACACAAAGTGTCGTTGTTCAGCAAGCGCATGGGTTTTCCGGTTACCTGTTTGGGTATTCCCAAGACCGTCGATAACGATCTGCCGGTTACCGACAACTGCCCGGGATTCGGGTCAGTCGCAAAATACGTCGCCGTATCGACCCGGGAAGTAGCACTCGATGTCATTTCAATGGCTGAGACTTCGACTAAAGTCTTCGTACTCGAAGTGATGGGACGCCACGCCGGCTGGATTGCGGCCGCCGGAGGCCTGGCAGGCAGCAAACCCGGCGATGCCCCGCATATCATTCTGTTCCCCGAGATCCCGTTCCGCAAAGCGGCTTTTCTGAAGCGTGTCAAAGAATGCGTTAATAAATATCAGTACTGTGTCGTCGTCGTCAGTGAAGGCGCCCGTTACCAAAACGGAAAATTCCTGGCGGAAGCCGGCACAAGGGATGCGTTTGGCCATGCGCAGCTCGGTGGTGTCGCACCTGTCGTCTCCAACATGGTTAGAGAAAACCTCGGTTTCAAGTATCACTATGCCGTTGCCGACTATCTGCAACGCTCTGCTCGGCATATCGCAAGCGCGGTCGATGTTAAACAGGCTTATGCGGTCGGCGAAGCTGCAGTTAAGTTTGCGTTGGCGGGAAAAACCGCCGTTATGCCAGTCATTAAACGAGTCTCGGACCAACCGTACCGTTGGCGTATCGACGAGGCGCCGCTCTCACGGATCGCCAACAAGGAAAAAATGGTGCCGCAGCGATACATCAGTGCTGACGGTTTCTCGATTACGCCGGCCTGCCGACGATATCTCGCTCCGCTCATCCGCGGTGAGGATTATCCCCCATATATCAACGGCTTACCGAAGTATGCCAAGCTGAAAAAGGTACGGGTTGTGAAGAAGTTGAGGACAGAATTTATGGTATGATGCGCCGCCTGCCGCGGGTGGCTCTGCATAGAGTCAGGGAGTCGTGGCGGAATACGGATGAACAAACAACGATAACCCGTCTGTTCGATTTCAAAAATGGTTTGTATTGCCCCGGGCGCTTTCGCAGCGGGGTCTTCCATATGATCAGGAGACAATCTGATGACAACTGAGTTTGCTCTGTGGCTTGCCATAGGCGCGGGCGTTCTTGCGCTTTTGTACGGTCTCATATCCGTGCAATGGATATTCAAGCAACCTGCTGGCAACGAGCGAATGCAAGAAATCGCGCTGGCTATTCAGGAAGGCGCAAGCGCCTACATGAACCGTCAGTACTTAACGATAGGCATGGTCGGCGTCGTACTGTTCGTGATTCTCGGCATCGCCCTCAATTGGTATACGGCGATCGGTTTCGCCATCGGCGCAATATTCTCTGCGGCGGCCGGCTACATTGGCATGTTTGTCTCCGTACGAGCCAACGTCCGAACCGCCGAAGCCGCGACTAAAGGCGTCAATCCTGCATTGAACATTGCTTTCCGCGGCGGGGCGATTACGGGGCTGCTCGTCGTCGGGCTCGGTCTGATCGGCGTTGCCGGTTACTACTATCTGCTGACCAGCACCGGCAGTACCGCTGACGACGCGATACACGCGCTCCTTGGCCTGGCATTCGGTGGATCCCTGATTTCCATATTCGCGCGGCTCGGCGGCGGCATCTTTACCAAGGGCGCCGACGTCGGTGCGGATCTCGTTGGAAAAGTCGAAGCGGGTATCCCGGAAGACGACCCGCGAAATCCGGGCGTGATTGCCGATAACGTCGGTGACAATGTCGGCGACTGTGCCGGCATGGCAGCAGATCTCTTCGAGACCTACGCGGTAACAATCATCGCGACCATGCTGCTCGGTAGCCTGATCGCGGCGAACTACACAGACGCTGCCATCATCTATCCGCTGGTTCTGGGAGCCGCATCGATCATCGCTTCCATTATCGGTACATTCTTCGTTCGCACCTCCGAAGGCGGCAAGATCATGGGTGCCCTTTACAAAGGCGTGATCGTAGCCGGCGTCCTCGCCGCAATCGCCTTCTACCCGATTACAAACATGATGATGGCTGCCAGCGGCAACGCGACGGGGATATTCGGTTCTGCACTAATCGGCCTGGCATTAACCGCTGCCATGGTTGTCATTACAGAGTACTACACAGGAACGGACTTCAGGCCTGTCAGAACGATCGCCGAAGCGTCGTTAACAGGCGATGCAACGAACATCATTGCAGGTCTCGGCGTGTCTATGAAAGCGACAGCGCTTCCGGTGATTGCCGTCTCCTCGAGCATCTGGGGTGCATTTGAGCTGGCGCCTGACGGTAACGCGCTCGCCGGTCTTTACAACATCGCAATCGCAGCAACAACGATGCTGTCAATGACCGGGGTTATCGTCGCACTCGACGCATTCGGCCCGATTACGGACAACGCAGGCGGCATCGCCGAGATGGCCGACCTTCCGTCTGACGTACGCAAAATTACGGATCAACTGGACGCAGTCGGTAATACCACCAAGGCTGTAACGAAGGGCTATGCAATTGGCTCTGCCGGGCTGGCTGCACTGGTTCTTTTTGCCGACTACACGAATGCCCTGGAAAGTCAGGGCATTATTGTTGATTTCAATCTTTCCGATCACCTTGTAATCATCGGCCTCTTCCTTGGCGGACTGGTACCGTTTCTGTTTGCCTCGATGGCGATGGAGGCTGTCGGTCGTGCTGCAGGTTCGGTCGTTACCGAGGTACGACGTCAATTCCGCGAGATCCCCGGCATTATGGAGGGAACGGGCAAGCCTGATTACACCCGCGCAGTGGACTTGCTGACAAAAGCCGCGATCAAGGAAATGATCGTTCCCTCCTTGCTCCCTATTGGCGTACCGTTGCTTGTCGGACTGACGTTGGGGCCCAAGGCCCTGGGTGGTTTGCTACTCGGCACCATCGTTACCGGCTTGTTTGTCGCTATCTCCATGACGACTGGCGGTGGCGCATGGGATAACGCGAAGAAGTACATCGAGGACGGTAACTACGGTGGCAAGGGCTCCGACGCCCACAAAGCAGCGGTAACCGGAGACACGGTCGGCGATCCGTACAAGGACACGGCAGGCCCGGCGATCAACCCGCTGATAAAGATTATCAACATCGTGGCACTCTTGATGGTGCCGCTGCTTGGTTAAGCACTTGTGCTGGATTCGAGAGAAAATGCGGGGCTTAGCTTAGCTCCGCATTTTTTTCGCCCGTCAGGACGGGCTCTATGCGTCTACTACCATCTGTTGGAACCCGTAATCGCCCGCCAGGGCGAGCTCCAACGGGTACCAATAAATGTATCGTAGGAGCCCGTCCTGGCGGGCGATTTCCTGGACTGCCACTATGCTATGGTTTCAGGTTACGGAGTGTACCCGTGGTTTGTATCGAACCCAGCACCAACGGTGGCTCCACAAAATTGCCCTGCACGAAATCGACGCCGACACTACGTAACCAGTCGAAGTCCTCTCGCTGTTCGACCTGTTCTGCAACGACACGAAACTGCAGCGTCCTCGCGAGCTTTATCATTGTCGATACCATTTCCTGATTGATCTGATCGGTGCTCAGGTTCCGTGTGTAGGTCCCGTCGATCTTCAGGTAATCCACTGGCAGCATTTTCAGGCTCGAGAACGAACCCAGGCCGCTACCGAAATCATCCAGTGCAAATTCACAGCCAATGCCATGCAGCACTTCGATAAATCGCTGTGCGTGCTGGACATTGTTGGATACAGCGCTTTCGGTTACTTCAAAGCAAATGCTCGACGGCGCCACGCCACTGTGGTCCAGGGCATCGACAACGAAGCCGAGAAAGCCTTCATCGCCGAACGTCTGTCCCGAGAGATTGATTGCGCAACTGCGTTTGCTCGGAATCTTGATCTCACCGGCGGTAATGGCCGCCAGCGTTGCATTGACCACCCAGCGATCGATCTGCGGCATTAGTTGATAGCGCTCGGCGGGACGCAGGAATTCAGCTGTATTGGCAAATCTGCCCCGTTCATCGGACATGCGAATCAGGACTTCGATCGCCGGGCCGGTATCCTCACCGCTGCCGGTAGCGATGATCGGCTGTATGGCCAGTTCGAAACCATCTTCGTGCAGAGCCGCTTGCAGTTGACGCAGCCATTGAATGTCGCCGCGTTCGCGGGCGATGGCTTCGTCGCGTGCCGAATAGACATGTACCTGGCCGCGCCCGCGTTGTTTGGCGACGTAGCAGGCGGAGTCAGCGGCACTCAGGATGTCCTGCAGCGTGCCGCTGATGTGACTGATCTCGACGAGACCCACAGAAATGCCGATGTTGAATATCTTGTCCTGCCATACGAATCGATAATCTGCGACTGCGTTACAGATGTCGGCTGCAATTTGTCTCGCTTTATCTATCGGGCAACCGATCAAAAGTGTCCCGAATTCGTCGCCGCCAAGTCGGCCGACATAGTCCGAGTCGCGAACCTGGTCTTTTATTAGTGTTGCGACTTCCCGGAGCATGTTGTCACCGGCCACGTGACCGCAGCTGTCGTTGACCGCTTTGAAGCTATCCAGATCCATATAAAAAAGTATGTGAACGCCTTCTTCTGCGCGCGCGGAGTCCATGGCTTCCTGAAGACGCCGCTCGAATTCCCGGCGATTGATCAAGCCTGTGAGCGGATCGTGAGTGGCCTGGTAGCTCATTTGCTTGGTCAGCCCGCGAATCTCACTGACGTCATGAAAAACCACGACTGTGCCCGAAATGCTATTGCCCGGCCCTCTGATCGGCGAAGCGGTTATTTCGATAGAGTGCTCGTACTCGCCATCACGGCTGACAAGTAGCGCGCGGCGACCCATGTTTACGCGCCGGCGCATCGCCAGACTCCGTTCGACCGGGTCGCCCAATGGGCGCCGGTCGGCTTCATCGACCAGGGAAAAAATCTCCCCTATCTTGTGGCCGGATGCTTCATCCCTATTTGCGCCCGTCATGGCTTCGGCCGCGCGGTTCATGTAATCGACATGCCCCTGGTTATCGGTTGTTATGACGCCCTCGGATATGGACTCCAGCGTGTATTGCGCCTGCCGCTTGCTTCGGCTCAACGACACTTCCAGACTCTTTCGATAACTGACGTCCCGCGCGACGGTCAGGACGGCGGGACTTCCCCGAAATTCGATGGAAGAACTTTGTGCCTCGACCCAGAGCCCCTGCTCATTTCCGTCGATCAATTGAATCTCGAGCCGCCTCGGAACGTTCTCCCCGGCCAGCCTCTTGGCCATCGTCTTACGAAACAGGGCACGGTAGGCCGGTTTGACCAGATCGGCGACGTCCCTGCCCTCCAATTGGTCCGGACTGAGTCCGATCAGGCCTGCGGCGCTGTCATTGGCCAATAATATCCGCTCGTCATGTACGAGCACAATTTCGGGCAAGGTGCGCGCAAAATCCGTAAACAATTGGTCCTTGTCCTGGATTTTCTCGTCGCGCTCGCCGAGCGCATCGAACAGGCGATTGATCGTGTGCGCCAGCTGAACAATGTCACCGTTTCCGGAAACAGGCAGGCGCCGCCCGACAGACGCATCTGCCGATGCTGCAATCAATTCTTCGTTCAGCACTGACAGTCTGCGGGCGAGACGGCGCTTGTCACGCCATGCGAACAGGCCTCCGACCATCGCCAGGAGCAAGATTACTATCAGTGTAAGAATTATGATTTCCGGTGACATGCATCTCTCAATGCGGCACAGGTTTCATGTCCCGCAATGTACTTTTGTCGATCGGTTTCCAGATTGTCGCGACAGAGGTCTTGCATTAATTTTCCGGCATGCTTTCAAATGATGCCGTGAAACGATCATTTGTTATCATTAGACGCTCGCGACGCATCTCCCTCGCGGGAGAATCGAGGTGAATTTGAGCATCGGTAATGTGCACGGCTAAGGATATCCCAGCTGTGACAGCGCCTTGCGCCGATTCACCATAATTCGACAACCGCTATCAGCCGGCGGAATTGACAATCTGCCGTCGGCAATGAATTAGCTTAAAAGAAGATAATAAATCGATTATTTACCATAAACCAAAGCGATGAATACCGAATTAGCCAGGCGACAAATGGTGCAGCAGCAGGTCCGAACATGGAATGTCTCGGATCCCTCGGTTCTGCGAGTGATTTCCGAGCTTCAGCGCGAGCATTTCGTACCTTCCGGATACGAAAACCTTGCCTTTGCCGACACTAAGATTCCGCTGCCACACGGACAAATGATGATGAAGCCGATCGTCGAAGGTCGCTTGCTTCAGGCTCTGGAACTCAGATCAGAGCACAACGTTCTTGAGATCGGGACCGGGACAGGTTTCTTGACGGCCTGCCTCGCAAAACTGTCGGCCGCGGTAAGCAGTATCGATGTTTTCAGTGATTTTGTCGCCATAGCCAAATCTAATCTCGCAGACGCGGGAATAGAGAATATCGAACTCGTATGCATGGATGCGACAACGGAACTTCCCAGAGGCCAGTTCGACGCCGTTGCAGTAACCGGATCGTTGCCGGTATTCGACACCCGATTTTTGGACGCAGTGAAGCCTGGTGGCCGATTGTTTGTCATCGTCGGCAATTCGCCGGTGATGGACGCACGCATTGTGACTCGTATTGGTGAAAATGACTGGACGACCAAGAGCCTGTTTGAAACAGATGTGCGACCACTGCTCAATGCGTCCAGGCCGTCGGCCTTTTCGTTCTAGCCATAGTTTTTGGGTTTCAGACCCGGACGGCCTGAAACCACTTGCTAATCTGCGGCATCTTAAATAGAGAGACCTGCATATGATCGAGGACATAACACCAAGCGAGTTCGTTCGCCGGCGTCAATCCGGCGAACTTTGGGTTTTGCTTGACGTCCGAGAAACATGGGAAATCGTCATTGCCCGGATCGACCAGGCGACAGACATTCCGATGGCCGAGATACCGGCACGCATTGCAGAGCTCGATACGCGCCAGGCTATTGCGGTACTTTGCCACTCGGGCGGACGCAGTGCGAAGGTCGCAAATTATCTGGCTCAGACCGGGTTTGATCGCGTCGCCGATATTCTGGGCGGTATCGATGCCTGGTCTCTGGACATCGATGACTCGATTCCCCGCTATTGATTTTCTGCCCGAACACATCTTGACTGATATAGTGATATAGTTGACTATAACACCTGCTTTCTGGCCGATCCGGCCGATCAAACTGGAACCCGAGAAGATGAATAAAGTAACAGGACTCAAATGCTTAGTGCTGACTCTCGCTCTTGTCGCACCGGCGCTCGTAAATGCCGCCTCATTGCTCGAGGTCTACCAGCAGGCATTGCAGAGCGACCCCCTCATTCATGAGGCTGAAGCGCGCCGACTGGCGGCATTTGAAGCGCAGCCACAGGCGCGCGGTGCGCTGTTTCCGCAAATCAATGCAAGCGGCTCGTGGGACTCCAGCAAAGTAGACGGCTCAAACGTTGTGTTTGATCCCACCCTCGTACCGCCACGATTCCGGCAAGCGACTGTCGAAGCAGATTCCGAGACGACCAGATGGAATGTAGAGCTAAGGCAGACGCTGTTCCGCTGGGACCAGATTGTCGGCCTCAAACGGGCTGGAAAGGTAGTGGCCAAAGCCGAGGCCGACCGCGAGGCGGCACAGCAGGACCTGATTATTCGTGTCGCTGCCCGTTATTTTGAGGTCCTGGGCGCCGAGGACCGCTTAACCTCGATCCACGCCGACCGCCTCGCAATCGCCAGGCAGCTCGAGCAGGCAAAACAGCGTTTCGAAGTCGGCCTGATCGCGATCACCGATGTACAGGAAGCCCAGGCAGCGTATGACAGTTCCGTTGCATCGGAAATACAAGCCAAGCGTGAGCTAGCAACGGCGCGAAACTTTCTCAGGGAAATAACCGGAGAATACGTCACGTCGCTTTCGGCGCCTGGAGAGAATTTCCCGCTGCCTAACCCGAATCCTGCCGATGAACAAAGCTGGATCGATTTGGCAATGGGCCAAAACCTGACTCTCGTGTCAAGCCGTTTTGATGAACAAATTGCGCGACAGGAAATTTCTTTTCGGCGGACCGGTCATTATCCATCTATAGATCTTGTCGCCAGCACAAGTAGCACGAATTCTAAAGCTACTCGAAATATAGACAATACTGGCGTGTTCCCTGCGGATAGCGATTTCCAAAGCGATTCAATATCTCTGCAAGTGATATTCCCGATATTCGCGGGTGGCCGCACTTCGTCAAGGGTTCGCGAAGCAGTTTACTTGCACCGTGCGTCGCACGAACAATTGCAACGCGTGACCCGCGAGACCGAACGGGCAGCGCGTGATGCTTATCTCGGCGTCTTATCTGAAATCAGCCGCGTAAAGGCCCTGGAGCAGGCCGTCGCATCGAGCAGGACCGCCCTGGAGGCAACACAGGCCGGCTTCGATGTCGGTACTCGCACAATCGTCGAAGTGCTGAACTCGCAACGTGCATTGTATATTGCGATTACAAACTACTATCAAAGCCGTTACGTCTATATCGGTAATGTTCTGCTGTTGAAACAGGCTGCTGGCACTCTACAGATTCAGGACCTGGAACAGATCGACCGTTGGTTGGTAGACAGAATTCCTCCGGAACACGCGATTGCAGAAGAGGAAGAAAACGCAACTTAGCTATCGCAAACCTTCCTGGACCTTGCTGAATAGCGGCTCCATCAGATCGAGGAGCCGCTGAAGCGCGCCCCTGTTTTCCGCTAGTATCGTGCGGCTTTTGCTCGCCATCTTCTCTGCTTCATCGCTGTCGCAAAATAGCTTCTTGACCGCCCCTGCTAGCTCCGCCGCGTCTCGAACCTGGACGAACGCACCGCGCTCACTGAACATATCCGCGATATCCTGCGTATTGAAGAGATGGGGACCGGTTACGATAGGCAATCCGAGGGCCGCAGGCTCGAGCAGGTTGTGGCCGCCGACTGGCACCAGTGTTCCGCCGACAAACGCAATGTCGCTCGCGGCATAAAACATCGGCAACTCGCCCATCGTATCGCCAAGAAATACTCCCGTGTCCTTAGGACACGATTCTTCGTCGGTGCGCGATACGAATTTGATGTCTTTCTTTCTGAGCAGCGACTTCACTGATCCGAATCGCTCCGGATGTCTGGGTACGAGTATCAACAGTGCTTCCGGTATGTCCTCCAGCAGCTGCTGGTGCGCTGAGAGCACCTGTTCTTCTTCTTTATCGTGAGTGCTGGCAGCGACCCACACAGGCCGTTCGGCAAAATATTGTTCTCGCAACGCCTCTCCGCGAGCTTCGATATCTGCGGGCATCTCGAAATCGAACTTGATGTTTCCGGCTACCCAGGTTCGCTCTGCCGCGGCCCCGAGCGATCGAAAACGCTCTGCATCGGTTTCGCTCTGGGCTGCAATGACAATGCCATGGGACAAAGTCTCTCGAAATAGTGGCAGGAAACGGCGGTACCGTTTCACCGCCTGGGGCGAAATGCGGGCACTTACAAGAACCAGAGGAATCTCCCTGCTACCGCAAGCATCGTAGAGATTCGGCCAGATTTCCGTCTCCATGACCAGGGCGAGATCAGGTTTGGTGGAATTGAAAAACTTTCGAATGGCTAACGGCATCTCGAACGGGATATAGCAATGGGCCACTCGATCGCCGTATAGGCTGGATACTCTCGCGGCACCGGTCGGCGTTATGGTCGTAATGAGCAATTGCCGATTCGGGAAGCGATCTTGCAGAACCCGTACCAGGGGAACCGTTGCCTGTACTTCGCCAACCGACACCGCATGGATCCAGATGCTGCCCTCGGACAGCACGGGATATCCAAAGCCGAGCCGCTGGCCCAGCCTGTCCCAGTACGCGCAGTTGACCAGGCCGCGAAAAACCCAGTACAGCGCGTATAGCGGCGATAGCAGATAGCTAAGGAGAACGTAGGTGAATCGCATCGGCTGTCGGAGCCCGTCCTTACGGGCGACTCTTAAATAGTAGCCGGACGCTAGTGTCCTGTCCCGTAAATAAATTGAGTAAGTTGGCCACGGATTTTTGTGGCTGGCAAGACGTGGCGACGAGTAACAGCACCGCTATTGCGTGGAGCCGCAACGTCGCCAGCCGCGAAAAGACGTGCCGAGTTCGGTAAGTTATTTGCCGGACAGGACACTAACCCCTCAACCGCACTTGGAATCGCCGCAATTGAGGCAGGTCCTGCAGCCGTCCATCATGACGACAGCTGCCGTGCTGCACTTCAAGCAGAGCTGGGCTCCTTCCGGGTACTCGCTCTTGGAAAAAGCATCCTGCTGCTTTGTGCTGGCCTCGAACTCTGCCTTTTTTTGCGCGATCAGCTTTTGCTGTCCTTCATCGAGTTCCGGCTCGGACAGGAGACCGATCAGGATCAAGTGCTTTTCAACGATGTAGCCCAGCTCAGCGATGATCGACGGCATGAACGTGCCGCCGGGTTTCCAGTAACCGCCGCGCGGATCGAATACCGCCTTGAGCTCGTCTACAAGGAATGTCACATCGCCGCCTTTGCGGAAAACGGCAGAAATAATACGAGTCAGTGCGACTATCCACTGGTAATGATCGAGGTTCTTTGAATTGATGAAGATCTCGAACGGGCGGCGTTTTTCGTATTCCGTGCCTTCGTTTAAGACGATGTCGTTGATCGTCACATACATCGCATGATCTGACACTGGTGTTTTTACTTTGTAGGTTGAGCCAATGAGCATCTCCGGACGCTCGAGCTTCTCGTGCATGCGGATGATTTCTGCGCCACCGGCATCGGATTGCTCCCTTTTGAACTCAGGTCTTTGCGTGGCCGAGGCTTCGTCCTCGGGTTCCTTTACAGCATACCCAACAATTTTCTTTTCGATTTTTTTCGTGCTCATCTCAAAACTTACCGTAGTAACCTTCTTTCAATGCATCAAATAAATTAGCGGCCGTATGTACCTCGCCGTCGTATTCAATTTCTTCGTCACCCTTGACCTCGATCTCCGAACCATCTTCGAGCGTGAACGAATAAACGGTGTTCTTCAGGTCTTTCTCTTTGACCAATACACCCTGGAACGCCTCCGGATTGAAGCGGAATGTCGTGCAGCCCTTAAGACCCTGTTCATAGGCGTAGAGGTAAATATTTTTGAAATCCTCATATGGATACTTGGTAGGAACGTTCGCCGTCTTGGAAATTGACGAATCGATCCACTTCTGGGCCGCCGCCTGAATATCAACATGGGCAGTCGGCGTAATGTCCTCCGCCGTTATGAAGTAATCCGGCAGTTCTTCATCCGCCTTGCCTTCTGTCTCCACGCCCTTCGGCATTGCCTGAGGATTCACCAGGCCCCGGTAAGCGAGCAGTTCGAAGGAGAATACGTCGACTTTTTCCTTCGTTTTCTTGCCCTGCCGGATCACGTTTCTGAAGTAGTGGTGCGCGAAACTCGGCTCGATGCCATTACTCGCGTTATTTGCCAATGACAATGAGATCGTGCCGGTTGGGGCAATCGAGCTGTGGTGTGTGAACCGTGCGCCAACTTGCGCGAGTTCATCAACCAGCTGCGGCGCTTCCCGGGCGATCTTCTGCATATAGTGGCTGTAGCGGCTGTGCAGAATACGGCCGGGCACCTTGTCGCCAACCTTGTAGCCGTCCTCCGCCATTTGCGGGCGCTTGGCGAGCAATTCTCCGGTTACCTCAAACTCTTCCTCCATGATCGGTGCCGGACCCTTCTCTTTTGCCAACTCGAGCGCGGCCTCCCACCCTGCGAGCGCCAGTTGCCTCGCGACTTCCTCGGTGAAGCTCACGGATTCCTTGCTGCCGTATTGCATGCGCTGCATCGTGATCGCCGAGCCGAGCCCCAGAAAGCCCATGCCATGGCGGCGCTTGCGGCTGATTTCATTGCGCTGCAACGGCAGCGGCAGGCCGTTTATCTCGACAACGTTATCGAGCATGCGTGTGAAGACCTTGACGACCTTTTTGAACTCTTCCCAGTCGAATCTGGCTTGCTCCGTAAATGGCTCCAACACGAACCTGGTGAGATTGATTGAACCGAGAAGGCATGAGCCGTACGGCGGCAGTGGCTGCTCACCGCATGGATTCGTCGCGCGAATGTTTTCGACGAACCAGTTGTTGTTCATCTCGTTGACCTTATCGATCAACACGAAGCCAGGCTCAGCGAAATCATAGGTCGATGCCATGATGACATCCCACACGCGGCGCGCCGGCATGCTGCGATAGACCTTGCAGGCCACCAGGCCATCCGGGTTACGTACATAGTGGTCTGGCTCCGGCCAGTCCCGCCAAACGAACAGCTTTTCGTCCTGTACGTCGAGTCCATCCTGCTCGACTTCTTTCGGCGTCACCGGAAAAGCGAGCTTCCATTCATCGTCGTTCTGTACCGCTTGCATGAACTCCTCGGTAATAAGGAGCGACAAGTTAAACTGCCGCAAGCGGCCGGCTTCGCGTTTTGCGCGTATGAATTCAATGATATCCGGATGTCCGACATCGAACGTGCCCATCTGCGCGCCGCGCCGCCCCCCGGCCGACGATACCGTGAAACACATCTTGTCGTAGATATCCATGAATGACAGCGGACCCGAGGTGTATGCGCCAGCACCCGTAACGTATGCGCCTTTCGGCCTCAGTGTCGAAAACTCGTAGCCGATGCCGCAACCGGCCTTCAGCGTCAGCCCGGCCTCGTGGACTTTGTTCAGAATATTGTCCATCGAATCGGCAACCGTACCCGATACGGTGCAATTGATCGTCGAGGTCGCTGGTTTGTGCGCCTGAGCGCCGGCGTTCGAGATAATTCGTCCTGCCGGGACGGCGCCGCTTCGCAATGCCCAGAGAAATTCTTCGAAACATCTCTCGCGAAGCGATTCTTCCTCGACTTCGGCAAGCGCTCGCGCCACACGCTTAAAGGTGCCATCTATTGTTTCATCGAAGATGGTTCCGTCTTTCGCTATCAGGCGATATTTTGCTTTCCAGATATCCAGCGACACGGGCTGAAATGGAATATCGGCTACAGAATTAGCGTCGACATGAACCGCAGACTTCATTTGGTTCCAAACTCCCCTAAACTCCCTAAGGAGACCCCAATAGTTTGTTTTGTACTCGTCTATCCAGCGCTTTTTACAGCGAATAGTTACCGGCTCACCACTTTCAATTTTTCAAGCGGCGAGTGCCAAAAATGGCCTCTAACTTCGTTATGGCAGGCACAAGATGTTGTGCTTGCGAAGGACCAAGATTATGCCTGCTTGGGGCCACTGTCAAGGC
>FXBF010000165.1_pt1 | contig 20673 bp, 15 predicted proteins | sample 5335321 | NCBI WGS metagenome assembly FXBF01 (sample SAMEA103928391, study PRJEB20085) | sediment metagenome | isolation source: sediment
GTGCTGGGTTGGGTGGAGTCTCATGCTCACACCAGGATGCGTGTCCACGGCCAGGTGGTGACGGTGGACGCCGAGGGGATCGTGGCTGGTGTGTTTCGGCAGCACACGAGCCGAGCCTTGGACCCGCAGTTGCACACCCATGCGGTGATCGCCAATCGGGTTCGTGCTCCCGATGGCAGGTGGCTGGCATTGGATGCCCGCACCATCAAGATGGACCAACGGACCCTCTCCGCCCTCTACCACGCCAATCTCAGAGTCGAGCTGACCCGACGGCTTTGGGTCCGCTGGCTTCCACCTGAGCATGGCATCTCCGAAATCAGAGACATCGACCCGGCAGTGTTAGCGGAGTTCTCTCAACGCACCAGCGACGTCAAGCAGCGGTTCAACGAGAAGCTGGACCGGTTCCGGAGCACCTTCGAGAGAGACCCGACCGGTATGGAGCGGTGGAGATTGGAGCGTGAGGCTGTCCTCGATAGTCGTCCCTCGAAGCGTGATGGTCCCGACCTCGACGAGTTGAGGGAGGAGTGGCGGGATCGGGTCCGTCAGCTCGGCCGTGATCCTGACCGGCTTTTCGAAACGGCCATCGACCGACAGCCGCATCTCGAGGGTATCGATGGCCCTGCGGCTGGGAGATTGGTCGACCAGGCGATCGCATCGCTGAGTGAAAGGCAGTCGTCATGGCGGCCCGCTGAACTGGTTCGAGAGCTGGCGGCAGTCGTTCCCACCACCATCACCGCAGACGCCGGCCGGCTGACCGAGTTTGTGGAGCTGGTGACTTCCCAGGCAGCTTCAATGCGATGCGTAGATATCTCAAGACCCGTACCCGAGGGGGTTCCCTTGCGGCGAGACGGAAGACCGATCAGCGAAGCCGCAGTGAACCGGGCCCTAACCACCAAGGCCATCCTCGAACAAGAAGAGCAGCTCGTCAGCTGGGCGCAGCTCCGCCTCGCCGGTGCTCCCTCCACCATTCGGTCGATAGTCAGGATCGACGGGTTGTCGCCTGGACAGTGCGAGGCGGCCGCCGCTGTCGCCGGCAACCGTCGACTCGAGCTGGTCGTGGGTCCCGCCGGGGCCGGGAAGACGACCGCACTCTCCGCCGGCGTCAAGTATCTGAGAGCTCAGGGGCGCCACGTGTTTGGAGTGGCACCCACGGCAGCAGCCGCTGAAGTCCTCGCTACTGAGACCGGGATGACCGCTGACACTCTCGACAAGCTGTTAACCGAACACCACCACCCGAGAAGACCGCCGCAGGCCGAATACCAGCTTCCCGCTGGGACGACCGTGATCCTGGATGAGGCCGGAAACACATCCACGCCCAAGCTTGCTGAGCTGGCCGAGCTAGCCGACGAGCATGATTGGCGGATTGTCCTGGTCGGGGATCCCCGGCAGTTCTCGGCCGTAGGGCGTGGTGGCATGCTTGCCCATCTGGTCGAGACCCATGGGGCGGTCGAATTAGACCAGGTACACCGTTTCCGACATCACTGGGAACGTCAAGCCAGTCTCCGCCTCCGGACCGGAGACCCAGCCGTGCTGTCCGAATACGAGCGGCGGGGTCGTATCCACGGCGGCACCCAGAATCGGATGGAAGCCGAGATCCTTGACGCCTGGCAGCAGGCACGACGCCACGGTCAGAGCGTGGCGGTCATGGCCAACACCACCAAGACGGTGACCCGACTCAACCAGGCAGCTCAACAAGCTCGCATCGAAGCCGGCGAACTCGACCCCAACAAACCTGGCCGGGGCGTAGGGGAGGGGCGGATGGTGGTCGGCGACGAGGTGGTTACCAGACGCAACGACCGACGTCTCCGCACGAACAGAGGGCTGATGGTCAAGAACCGTGACCAGTGGACCATCACCGACATCCACCGAGACGGCAGCATCACCGTCGCGGGCTCCACGGGAAATATCCGCCTCCTCGCAGACTATGTGACGACCGATGTCGAGCTTGGCTACGCCCAGACCAGTTACGCCACGCAGGGTCGCACCGTCGATGTCGCGCTTCTCCTCGTAGACAGTCCGACCGACAGCAGAGGTGTCTACACGCCAATGACCAGAGGCAGGGAGGCGAACCACGCCTACGTCGTAGTCGAAGACAACCAGACTCCGCTCGATGTGCTCGGACAGGCCATCAGCAGAGACTGGATCGACTATCCAGCCATCGCCCGCAGAAGACAACTGGACCCGCATCGACTGAGACAGCTCATCCAAAAGGGTCCGGGCGAGGAGAACGAGGTCGACGAGAGGCTCGAGGAGATCCTCCAGTCCATCGAGCGAAAGCAAGCCCGCACGAGAGAGGCAGAACGGTCACGCTTCCTCGATCGCAGCTTGTAGACAGCCCCAGGACCCTGCGGAGCCGTCTCCGCCCATAACGGATCACTCCTGCCTTCTCCGCCAGATGAGCGAGCCTTCGAAGCGTAAGGCCATAGACCGGAGGCCTCGTGTGTCATTTCGAACACCACCACGCAGCGTGGCTTACAGGAGTGTCCGGGATTGCCGGTTCTCGTGTGGGTCCGGGATTGGGGATTCGGCCTATGTGGTGTGTGATATGTGCGGGTCGAAATCCCTCTTTGACCGGGACGGCGGACGCCGACTGAGACGAGCTGCAGCTTTCAGTTCAACCGGTGTCTCACCGCCCGACCGGTGCGTGCCACATCATCCCTCCCAGCCGGTTATGTTGTGGGGCTTCCTCGTCAGATCGGGGTCTTCGGAGGGTCCGCGAACCGGCCATGGGCCAGGGCGCAGAAGTATGGAACTCTGTTCCTCTTCGTGACAGGGCGACTGTGCAGGGATGGCTAGGGAACGGGCTCCCATTCTGCTTGGAAGTCCCCCGACCGATGCGCGCACGGATCCTCGATGGCGACCAACTGCAGGCTGTCGTTTTCCAGCAGCTGAATCTCATAGGTGGCGTCGGGGTTAGCGTCGCAGAAGCCCTTGGTTTCCGTCACAGAGATCTTGGTCCCCTCGAACCTGCTCTCATATATGACCTCTGGGCGGTCCTCGACCAAGTCTTGATTCGTCGAGCTGTTCCAGGTCCCATCCTCAGAGAACTGCACATAGATAGGTGAATGACCGGGACCTCGCTTGTAGGTGGTCCCGGCGATATCCTCAAAGGAGGTGATCGGGCCGGGTTCTACCTCGCCGCTACCGGCGACATCCGTGCCGTCGTCGGCGACGACCGCGAACGCAACAACGCCAGCGATGATCACGATGGCGGCGGCGGCGATGACGATCAGCCACGGTCGCCGCCTTTCGTTCCGAGTGGGTTGGGTGGGTGTTGTCTTCTGCATGGTTTCCTTCCTAACCTCAGGCCTTCTCTTCTGCTCTCGGTGGGTCTGGCTCTTTCGCCTTGGACCTCGACTGGTTCTTCAAAAGGAGATACGGGAAGGGAGCTAATGAGCGTCTGAGGCACCAGAGCAGCACAGGGGGGCCTCGGATATGATCGGCCGATAGCAGTCGGCCCGACGGTGGCTGACCAGGGATGGGAAGATGCTCGAAATCCACCTCCTGGGGCATTTTCAAGTTCGCCTCAACAGTCGCCTGGTTGAAATTCCTGAGCGTCCCGCTCAATCGCTCTTCGCCTACCTCTCCCTCAATGCAGGCATTGAGCACCGACGCGAGCGGCTGGCTGGGATGCTTTGGCCTGAAACGACTGAGGCGAACGCCAGGAAGTACCTCCGTCATGCCCTCTGGCGGATTCGCAAATCCCTCACAGACGCCGGTGTGGATCCGGACGAGTTCATCCAAGTCAGCGAGATCAGCCTGGCTTTCAGACAGGGAGCAGACTTCTGGCTGGACGCACATGAGTTACTCGAAACAACGGAGCCCAGAGAGCTCGATGAGGAGCGGCTTGCCAACGTCGTCGGGCTGTATCGCAGTGAGCTGTTGCCGGGCTTCTATGAGGAGTGGACCTCGCTGGAACGCGAGCGTCTTAGGGCCCGGTTTCAACAGCTGATTCAGGTTCTGTTGGACAGATTGATAAGCCAGGAGCGCTGGCAGGAGGCTCAGGAGTGGGGCGAGCGGTGGATCGCTCTGGGTGAGGTGCCCGAACCTGCTTATCGGGCAGTCATGGTGGCACGGGCCGCAGCGGGTGACCGCTCCGGCGCAGTCACCACATATCAGCGAGCCGTAGAAGATCTGGAACGGGAACTTGGGCTGGATCCGTCCTCGGAGTTTCGCTCAGCCTTCGAAGAGGTCACCCGCGAGACAGGGCGCCCGTCAAAACGCAACGAACGCCTCCGAGAGGCCACCGGCCGACTCCGCGGCGAGCTGCGACCGGTGACGATCCTCGACGTTGAGCTCACTGGGCTGCACTCACAATCGGCTGTAACCGATCTCGAGGCATTCAAGGAGCTACTGGACGCCTCGATGGGTGCTCTGGTGCAGGAGGTGCTTGAGCACGAAGGCACAGTTGTCCGGGTACAGAAAGAAGGGCTCCTGAGCTTTTTCGGCGCACCGGTTGCCCACGAAGACGACACGGCGCGGGCTCTCAGTGCCGCCTTAGCGATACGAGAACGATTCAGTAGAGCGGAGGATCTCAGCTCTCCGATCAGTCCTCGAGTCGGTCTGGAAGCCGGTGAGATCCTGGTCGGTAACGTCGGCTGGGACCTGAGACTTGGATATACGGCGGTTGGCGAGGCAATCGACATGGCCTCTCTTTTAGTGCGATCAGGACAGGGCAACGACGTCCTGGTAGGCGAGTCTGCTTACGAGGAATCCATCGGTCGCTTCGAGTTCGCTCCGAGACAACGCCTCGAAGTCGCCGGCGAAGTCGAGAGCGTGGGGGCTTACCCCCTACTTCGGGTTCGGGACGTTCCCGCTTCACCACCGACTGATCCCCTCAAAGTCGATTTGCTTGTCGGGCGCGAAGCGGAGCTCGCAATCTTGCTCGACATGGTGGACAAGCGCCCTTCGAGTGGAGGCCAAGCCGTTCTTGTTCTGGGTGAGCCAGGAATCGGAAAGTCCCGTTTGCTCAACGAGCTCAAGAATCGTCGGAGTGACGTCCGGTGGGCCTCGGGTCAGTCTCTCACCTACGGAGTGAATCTGGCCTATCACCCGGTCATGGAAGCCGTCCGCGACTTGTTAGGCGTACGAGAGGGAGAACCGCGGGATCTTCTCGTGGAACGACTCACGGGAGTGCTCCAACAGCTGCCGGATGAGCGGCGGACACGCTTCGTGTCCTATCTGTCCACTCTGCTCAGTCCAAGCCAGGTGGGCGAGAACCGCCCATTCACAGCCGAGATCGTCACCACCCAACTCGCAGAGGCGGTTGTTGCCCTTCTGCGCGAACTCGGGCAGGAGCAGCCGACAGTCGTGGCGTTCGATGATCTCCAGTGGGCCGACACCGCGACGGTCGACTTGATCCACGAGATTCTGAGCCAACTCGAATCCGTTCCGGTCCTGTTTGTCCTAGCATTTCGACCCGACCATGAGGTTCCGTCATGGAAGCTGCGTGAACAGCTTCTTTCTCAGGCCTCGCCAGGAATCCGTGAGATCCATCTCAAGCCTTTCTCCGAGGCAGCCACGGGCGAACTACTTGACGCTTTCGCTCCGCTCCCCTCCCCGGTCAGAGATCTCCTGGTACGTCGCTCCGGCGGCAACCCGTTCTTCCTCGAGGAGTTGGCTCGCGCCCTGATAGATGAGGGGACTGTGGTCCGAGAAGATAGTCGCTGGGTGGTAGCTGGTGAGATTGAGTACACCCAGGTGCCGACGACGGTTCAGAAGGTCATCCTGGCGAGAGCCGACCGTCTCCCGGAGATAGAACGTTGGGTCCTGCAAGCAGCCAGTGTTCTGGGGTGGAGTTTCCATAAGTCAGTCCTGGAGAAAGTGTCCGAGGAGGCCGTCGAGAAGCCCCTTCTCGCTCTGCAGAAAGCCGACTTTGTCCTTCTGCAGGCTAAGCAGCCCGAGCCGGAATACGTCTTCAGGCATTGGCTGATCCGGGACGCTATCTACACCACACTCCTCAAATCGGATCGTCGGCAACTTCACCGCCGCGCCGGTGAGGCTTTGGAGTCTTTCTCTGGTAAGCACGTCAGGCAATATGCGGGCCTCCTGGCCTATCACTACGTCTTGGCCGACGAGGCCGCGAAGGCACTGGAGCACGCTGCGACGGCGGCAGAGATGGCCTACCGAACCGCAGCTCCTTTAGAAGCGGCACAGACGTTTCTCATGGCCCTCGATCAGCATCCGCCGCCAGATCTGGCTCTGAAACTCTACGTGGGACTGGCCCGTGCGTACGCCAGCGCTGTCCAAATGGACGCGTGTTTGGACGCCTACGATCAGGCGATCCATGTCGCTCGGGGACTCGGCGACTATTCGACGATGGCTGAATGCATGGCGCAGTCGGCACAGGTCCGCTGGCAGCTCACCGAGGATCGTGAAACACGCCGGTTATTCCTAGAGGCAGCAATCGGTGAACTAGCGGACACCCCTGACTCCGACGGAAAAGTGCTGCTCTTGGCTGAGGCCGCTCGCCAGTTCCTAGTCGTGGGCGACCTCGATAGCGCCCGACGCCAGCTTGGAGAGGCTCGGCATGGTCTGTCCTCGCTAAACCATCACAAGGCGAGCCTCCAGTCTCATCTCCTCAACACCGAAGGCCTTCTCGCGCTGCGAGAGGGGACTTTCGAAGCAGGCCTTCGTCTTCTGGTCGAGGCACAGGAACTGGCCCTGGAGTCCGGCGAAATGGTGGCGATTGCGCGGTCCCAAACCAACCTATCGACCACGATGATCGACGTATTTGGACGAATCGAAGAGGGTTTAACCGGCATCGAGGCGACTCGGCAAGCACTAGCCTCCCATGGAAACTGGGCCACTTTTGTGGAGGAAACCGTCCATTTGGCCCGCGCTCGATGGGGTGAGGGGCGCATGACGGATGGCCTGACGGAAATCGAGCTCATGGCCACGAAAATGCGGGGTCAGCCGACCTGGCTTCCCTGGGCGGGCGCGAAGGCACCGCTGCTTGGAGCTCTGGGCCACACCGAAGAAGCACTATCAGCTGCACGTCGCGCTTGGCAGGCAACGCGGCGTACCGGTGACGAGCTGATGATTCGGCACGCCGGCCTTTGGATCGGCCGGGCACTGGGCTATTCGGGGGAGTTTGAGGACGCTACCTCCTATTTGTGGCTAGCAGCGGAAGCGGCGGCCGCTGCCCCTGCCCTCCAGGCCGAGATCATGGCCGAATGGATGTATGCGGTCCGGTCGTCCTCTGAAACCGATGAAGTCGATGACGCCGTCCAGCTGCTGACGGAGATACGTGAGCTCTCCCCTTATGTCACAGCTTGGAAGCGGATCGGGCTGGCCCTGGCATCAATGGATCCAGCGGACCTTCAGGAGGCAACGGCCTATCTAGAGGGAATCGGACAGGAGTATGTCGCATGGCTCTACCGGCTCCGCGCCGCAAGCCTGATACCCGACGGGAACAGTGTTGCTCTGCGGAAATCGGCAGAGGCCTGGGCAGCAGAGAGGGAGCTGGATCTCTATTGACTCGGCTCACCGAAACCCGCTCGACCTGTGTGCCGGCCCCATCACAGACGCTCAATAACGCCGACCCGCAACCATCCGACGACAAGAAAGCAAACAGATCGAGGAGCGAATCATGAACCGCGAATCAGAGAGGTACTTGTTGCACGAATCGGATCTGCCGCGTCATTGGTACAACATCGCGGCTCACCTACCGGCACCTATGCCCCCACCCCTTGACCCCGAGACCGGTGATCCGGTCGGTCCGGAGTCATTGGAGCCTCTACTTCCGGCCGAACTCATCAAACAGGAGATGAGCCAGGAGGCGTTCGTAGAGATTCCAGAGCCGGTTCTAGATCTGTACAGAACCTACCGGCCCAGCCCCCTCTACCGTGCTCGCCGGCTGGAGCGATCCCTCGATACTCCGGCTCACCTCTACTTCAAGTACGAGGGCCTCAGCCCGTCAGGCAGTCACAAACTCAACACCGCCATTCCCAACGCCTTCTACGCCAAGGAAGACGGTGCGGATCGGCTGGCGACAGCGACCGGAGCCGGACAATGGGGCAGCGCCGCTGCCTACGCATCCAACCTCTTCGGGCTGGCATGCACCGTATACATGGTGCGAGCCTCCTATGACCAGAAGCCCTATCCGAGGATTCTCATGGAGACCTGGGGGGCACAGGTCTCAGCCAGTCCAAGCCGCGAAACACAATTCGGCCGAGGGTTCCTGGACAACGACCCCCACACCCCCGGATCCCTGGGAATTGCTGTCAGTGAATCGATGGAAGACACGGCCTTACATGAAGACACCAAGCTCGGCCTGGGTAGCTTCTTCAACTGCGTTCTCATGCATCAGACAATTATTGGTGAAGAGGCACGGCTGCAAATGGAGATGGCCGGCGAGTATCCGGACGTAGTTATTGGTTGTGTGGGCGCCGGCTCGAACTTCAGCGGTTTGGCATTTCCATTTATGCGGGACAACCTTGCAGGTGAGAAGGAGACGCGATTCTTGGCTGCGGAAACCAGTGCCGCGCCGAAGCTGACGCGGGGCAGGTATACCTATGACTTTCCGATCACTGCGCCAACGGTCCCGCTAATAAAGGTGCAAACCGTGGGGTCGACCTTCATTCCTGGACCCATCCATGCCGGTGGTTTGAGGGATACGACCCTGTCGCCGCTGCTCTCGCTGCTCCACGACCAAGGCCATGTAGAGGCGGTCGCCTACCCGCAGACCGCCGTTTTCGAGGCGGCCGTGCAGTGCGCCAGAACAGAGGGAATCCCCCCTGCGCCGGAGAGTGCTCATGCCGTAAAGGCGGCCATCGACGAGGCGTTGGCGGCACGAGAGGCGGGTGAGCAGCGGGTGATCCTCTTCAACCTCTCCGGGCACGGCTATTTCGATCTCGAGGCCTACGACGAGTACCTGTCTGGTGAGCTCGAGGACCACGAGGCCTCAGAGGAAGACCTCAGTCGAGCGCTGAAAGCCATACCGCAACTCGCTGGTGCACGTTGAGAGACGGTGGGTTGCCTCCTCGAGTTAGGCGTTCATCCGAGGAAGGATCATCGACAGGGAGGCACGCCGTGCAGAAACCCATTGCAAGTTTGATGGCTGTCGGGCTGTTGCTATTGGCAGCCTGCGGCACAGGGGGGAGGTAGAACCCCGGTGTCGAGCGCCAACCCCGTGCGGGCGTCAGTAGAGAGTGTGGCTGGGAGGCCGGCTTTCCTGAGAAAGGTCGCGAGGGAAGTCGGATGCCGGACATGTACCTTGTCAAGGCGAACCCAGATGAGGGCCGATGAGAGAGCCTCCTAGTCGAGATGCGCAGTTCCGAGATCTGTTCGATGCTCATCGTGATGCGATTCGGGCCTATTGCTTTCGGAGACTTCGCCCGGAGGACGCCAACGACGCAGTGGCGGAGGTGTTTGTGGTGGCCTGGCGGAAGCTAGATCATGCACCTGAGGGTGACGCAGCCAGATTGTGGCTTTACGGCGTTGCCAGGAATGTCGTCCGGAATGCGAGACGATCTGATGATCGTTTCCGCCGCCTCAGTGTGAGGCTGGCATCGGTCAACGAGCGTTCAGAGTCGGATCTGTCTACGCAGATGATTCGCACCGAGGAGGAACGGCGCCTGCTCGATGAGGTGGCTCGGTTGAGGCCGGTGGATCGGGAGCTTCTGCGTCTGCGCATGTGGGAGGAGTTGTCCTCTTCGGAGATCTCTGTGGCGACGGGCTTGTCGATTCGCGCGGTGGAGACCCGACTCAGTCGGATCAGGAAACGTCTGGCAGGACAGCTGGGTGATCGACCCCCCCATTCATCGGATGTCGCTGCTCGGCCTGTCCGTGAAGGAGGTAGCCGTGATGGCCGATCCTCTCAATAAGTATTCGAGGCTCAATCCTGTGCCCAACCGGGCTGCTCTACCCGAGTCGACTTGGACGGATACAGCTCTTCTCGAGGTTATCGATGAACGTGCACGTCCAAGGCAGGGCAGGAAACCGGCTGCCACCCGCAGAAAGCGGAGTTGGAAGGGCCCGCTGGTCGCGGCGGCTGCGTTCGGGTTCGTGCTCATCGCTGGACTCCTGGTTTCGCTCCTATTCGAAGGGCGAAACGAGGTGCCGCCTGCCGATTCGGTTCCAGAAGGTTGGATCCGGATCGTCGATGACGAGGCCTTTCCCCGACGAGACGGGCAACCGGAGATCAGCAGCATCACCTTCGGCGGGCCAGGCCTGGTAGCAGTCGGCAGCGACCGCACTCCCTTCGGAGAGGGCCCCACGGAGGGCACTGCACCAACCACGTTGCCACCGGGTGCACCGGGAGACGATGCCGCGGTATGGGTTTCGGCCGACGGGATCAGCTGGTCGCGGGTGCCCCATGACGATGAGGTTTTCGGTGGACCCGAAGACCAGCGCATGAACGACGTCGTTGCCGGAGGACCGGGTCTTGTTGCTGTAGGCGGAGGCTTTAATGACCCCCGGGCCCGCGTTTCGCGCTCCTCGTTTAACGGATCTCTGGTGTGGGTTTCTTCGGATGGGATGACCTGGTCACGAGTCTATGACGAGCCTGGACCGACCATGAGTGCCGTGACGACGGGTGGGCCCGGGCTCGTCGCTGTTGGGTCGGATGAATCTGGCGCAGCAGTGTTGACTTCAAACGACGGCATCACATGGTCACGGGTGTCGGATGCGGAAGGCGTGTTCCGCAGGGCGCTGCTGTACGACGTGACCGTCGGGCCTTCTGGCCTGATCGCCGTAGGCAGAGAGGGGTCTTGCGCCGCAGATGACGACTGTCAGTCGGTGGTTTGGACCTCAGCCGATGGGGTCACTTGGACTCGCGTCTACAGCGATGTCGGAGAGGGCATGACGGCGGTGGCCCAAGCTGGTCCCGGTCTGGTTGCCGTCGGCTGGGGCGGCGAAGTCTGGACATCACCGGATGGGATCAACTGGACGCGGCAACCAGGGATCGACTTGACCTCCGAGGCCGATGCCTCCGATTCATTGGCAGCGGTTACCCGCGGTGGCCTGGGTGTCGTGGTCGCTTCCCAGGCAGGCTGGGGCGCTAGTGCCATGTGGACGTCTCCCGATGGGGTGACCTGGTCGAGGATCGAAGATGACGGTCTCTTCTTCGCACCCGGACTCAGCGCAACCATCAACGACATGATCCTCACCGACCACGGCCTGATGGTGGTTGGCTCGGACTCAAGGTGGAACCCCGAAAGCCAGTTCCAGGATGGGCGAGACGCGGCAGCCGTGTGGATCTGGGACGAGGGAGGCTGAAACAGGTGCGAATGACCTGCGGCAGGCAAATTACCTCGTCGAGTTCGGCATTCATCCGGGAAGGATCATCGGCAGGGAGGCACGCCATGCAGAAACTCATCACAAGCTTGATGGCTGTCGGGCTGTTGGTATTGGCAGCCTGCGGCACAGGGGGGGAGGTAGAACCCGGCCCGGTAACGTCCTTTGAGGATATCGCCGGGACCACCTACGAGCGCCAAGGCCCAGGTGGACAGTGGTACTTCCAGTTCTTTGAGGATGGGACCTTCCACCTTGCTTCGAACCGAGACATGCTCGAGGACCGCCCAACGGGCATAGATGAGACCAGGTTTGAGGGGACGAAGCTGTTTTTTAAGCAAATCAAAGGCCCTTGCGACGACGGCCCCGACGCCACCTTTGAGATTCACCTGTTGGAGAACGGCAACCTGCAGTTTGTCGAAATCGAGGATACGTGCGCAGTTCGTTCGAGCTTCTTGACCGTAGAATGGGCGCCCGTTCCCTAGCCCTCCCTGAGCAGTCGGTTTCGACTAAGGAGGAATTATGTCCCGCACACGAAGTTTGCTGTTTACCGCGGCGGTCATCGCAATCTTGACAATCGCGACTGGCCTTCCCGCAAGTGCGCAGCCTCCAGCTGGGGGGTTCCTGCTGACAGGAACTGACGCTGCATATGCAGATGGGCTCGGCGTGCCGATCGACGGCTGTGCGGGGGACCTCTTTGTCGGGTTCGTCGATGGAACGCTTCAGCAGCCCTTGGGAGGCATGCCCATGCCTCACTCCGATGTTCAGGCGATTTTGACCTGCAACGGTGGGCCGGCTCTGGAGGGGACGGTACAAACGACAACTTGTAATCCGGCGTCGCAGATCGTGTCGTTGGAGTCGGCAACGCTCGTCTGTGTTGTCTCGATTGACAATGGGGCGGTCGGAGATACAGCCAACGTCATAATCAATCTCCAATGGACCGCCACTGGCAACATCTTCACGGAGATCGTCAACGAACCTGGAAAGCACGCTGCCCATCGCACAAGGCTTGCAAACCTCGCTGGCGGCGTGACGATCAACGGAACGGGCGGTGTTCTGATGGGGAAAGTGGGATTCGCAGCAGGCCCCGACGCGCTGGCAGACACCCGGATCACTCGATTCAATGAGATCCAGATCGGCGGCCCGTATCTCGGCTCACATCGCTGGCAATTTCCGCGACTGAAGGCGTAAGGGGACGACCGGGATACGGCCTTTCGGTGCTCGACCAAGCGTAGACGGCGACCGTCGTCGCCGCCCTCGATCCGAAACCAGTGCTCCTGCACTCTGGCCATGGGAGCGGCGTACGAAACGAACCTGAGGCCCGCCTCTGTGTCCGCCTCGACCATCAGTTGCTGGGTGCACCCGGCCAACCGCTGCGACCATGTGATCTGATCGATCATCATCGATTGGGTTCCGCCCACGCCAATCCCTCCCCACCGATCACCGACTATGCGTGATAACGAGCCGACGGCCGATTGCTCGGGAACGGCACCTCCAGGGCGGTGTTGGAAAGGAACGCTCACCACGCTGGGTGGTGGCTCGCCGAGGTCGGCGCATCCTTCCGGATGCCATCCGCAACCCTCCCGCTTTCCAAGCCGGTGTCGCGTAACTGGCTTCATCCCGCCCCTTAGTGGGGTAGGAGATTGACGACAACGCGCCGTACTTGGAGGCATCGAATGCCAGAACCGCTTCTCACATTGAAAGAGGCTGCTGACTATCTGCGCCTCACTCCCAGCGCCCTCTACACCCAGCGTTATCGTGGTGAGAAACCAGGTGCGCTCGGGATTCGCGTCGGGAAGAAGATCCTTTACCGGCCTTCGGACATCGACCGCTTCCTGGACGAGCGCCTCGCGGAGACTCTGGCCTCGCACGGCCAGTGACAAAGCCTTAGCGGTCGTCCCGCCGAGCAAAGTATTCTTGTCACTGGCTGATAACGCCGGCAGCGTTCCTCACTCCCACGAATCGCGGAATCCGAGTTGTTCTGTGCAACAACTGTGCAACAGACGCCTTGGAATCTTATAATTCCCCTGGTCAGAGGCTTGGCGTAGAGGGACTGTTAATCCATTGGTTGTAGGTTCGAGTCCTACCCGCGGAGCAGGAATCTGACCAGGCCGCAGGCCAGAATGCCCTTATGCAAACGAAACTCGCCAGCGTCGTCTACCGACCCTCCTCGCTGACGCCCAACAACCCGCACTGAACGCCGCTGCTTTGCATAGGAGAAATACTTGCGGGCGCTGCGTTGTGCGTCCCAGTTGTTTCCCGGCGCGGCATCAAGGGACCCGAGTCGCGACCACCGTGCTTTTCCCCTCGGTGCAGGTGCCGGTTTGTCCTTGACCCGTCCAGTCCCAGGTCCAGGCCTCGTCACCCTCAAGCGTTAAACCATCGTCGGACAGGGCCATCTCGAATGTCGCTGTCGTGAGCCCGTCATCCTCGGCTCGGGTTCCTTTGAATACGAGTTTGCCGTCCGTGAAAGTCCCATTCCACGCTGGGTCTTCCGGGTCGTCAAGGTCGTCGAGACCAATGACGACCACTGCATCTTCAGGACCGCTAATCGTTACTTCGCGGTGGTATTTCTCTCCAACCTCACCTTGACAGACAGATCCCGTCACATCAGTGACTTGCACGTGAAGATCCACTCACCGCTGGCCTCGGAGTCGGGTGGGAGAGTTGTAGACGTAGTCGAGCTTGCAGACGAGGACGAGGAGGTGGGGGCGGGTGGATCGGAGGTCTCGACGACCTGGGTACCCACGGCGTCACCACCGGGTACCTCGGCGGAGTCTCCAGACGAGACGCCTGCCTGGTCGCCCCTCAGGACCACCCCGCAGATGCCTAGGACGATCAGAAGAAGCAACAGAAGCAGCCAGAGCACCCAACGCCTGCGGCGTGTCTCGTCGTGTTCCTCGGTCATGGTGGTATCCGACGACACTAGCTATATGGCGTTTAGCCCATCGTCGGCACCCATTGGAATCCTTTCGAGGGCGAATCATCGCCCAGTATCAGAGTGTCCGGTTCAAGGGGGGAACTCCATCAGAGTTGTATGTTCCGTCCAGGGACACGATCAGAGGAAGCGGGTCCGGGTATCGAAAAGGAGTCGAAAGTCTATGGGTATTGGAACACTTCGCTGTGTCGTCATCAATGTCACCGACCTACCACTCGCTTATGAGTTCTGGGGGGCAGTTACCGGGCTCGAAGTCATCGGATCAGAAACTGGGTGGCATGACTGGCTCGGATATCTGGGCACAAAGGACCCGTGGAAACACGAGATCATCCTGCAACGTGTTGACAATTCCCCACTGGACATTCAGGCGCCAACAGCCGAGAAACCCAATCAAGTCCACATCGACATCACACCAAACAACGGCATTGACCGAGCGATAGAGGAAATCATCGAACTCGGCGGCAGCGTCAAGAAGTCACCAAGCCTCTTTCCCAGACCGAGATCACGTGGTGATTATCGACCTCTCATTGACTGGGCGGTCATGCAAGACCCATTCGGCAACGAATTCTGCCTCGTTGAAGACCTCACACGCGACCAGTCGCTGGCAGCCATGGCAGCCACAGACGCCACAACCGACCAAGAATGGCGAACCGCAGCAGGAGTCACCCACTAGCCGCACATGACGGCTGCGAGTTCAGGTTGGAGTTCCCCAATCTGGGCGGGAGCTTTGGTGTAGGTTCGGATGGTTGCCGTCTGGAGAAGGACAAGAATGACGACTCCCGCTACCCGTTATGCCAAGAGCGAGGGTGTTCACATCGCCTATCAGGAATTCGGCAGTGGGCCGGTGAACCTTGTTTTTGTGCCGGGGTTTGTGTCCCATATCGACAACTATTGGACCCATCCGAACGTAGCCCGTTGGCTCGAGCGACTCGGCTCGTTCGCCCGTGTTGTCATGTTCGACAAGCGTGGCACGGGACTGTCAGACCACGTGAGTGAACTGCCCGGCATGGACGAGAGAATGGATGATGTCCGCGCGGTTATGGACGCCGTGGAGATGGAGCGGGCCGCGATATTCGGTATTTCGGAGGGGGGCTCTCTGGCAGCAATGTTCGCAGCTCACCATCCGCAACGCTGCGATGCCCTCATCGCCTACGGAGCATTCGCCCAATTCACTTCGTGGTTTCCAACGGAGGAAGCTCTCGAAGGTTTGTTCTCCTATATCGACACCGACTGGGGCACCGGCAAGAGCTTGCCACTATTTGCCCCGACCAGTGAGGGAGACGTGGCGTTTCAGGAGTGGTGGGGCAGATTCGAACGACTTGGAGCCGATCCAGGGGCGGCGATCACGTTGATGAGAATGAACAGCCAGATTGACATCACAGAGGTTCTTCCATCGATTCACGTACCCACGTTGATAATCCATCGAACCGGGGACACCACGATTGACTTCGATGGGGGAGTACTTCTTGCCGAGCGGATTCCCAACGCGCAGTTGGTCGAGCTGTCGGGGTCTGACCACCTTCCTTGGGTTGGTGAGAATCCGATCCGAATCATCGACGAGATCGAGCAGTTCCTGACCGGTACAAAGTCAGAGCCGGTGGCCGACCGTATTCTGGCCACTCTTCTCTTCACGGACATCGTCGGCTCGACCATTACAGCCGGAACTATTGGAGATGACCGCTGGCGAAACCTCCTCCATGCTCATGACAATGCTGTGCGGAGCGAATTGGCACGATTCCGAGGAAAAGAGATCAAGCAAACTGGTGACGGTTTCCTGGCGACGTTTGACGCCCCAGGGAGAGCCATTCTATGTTCGCTTTCGATCTGCGAGGCAGTTAGAAGCCTGGGACTCGAGGTGCGGGCTGGGCTGCACACCGGCGAGATCCACCTGGTTAACGGCGATGTCGAGGGAATCTCGGTACACATCGCATCTCGTGTAGCTGACCTCGCAGGACCGGGGGAGGTCATTGTGTCCCGAACGGTGAAGGACCTTATTGCCGGGTCGGGTGTCACTCTCGAGCCCTACGGCACATACTCGCTCAAAGGCGTACCTGATCAGTGGCAGCTCTTTCAAGCGAGCGCATAGATCGAGCTGCCGGCTCGAATCGCAACATCAGCCGCCCACAACCAGCCTTGACGGCAGCCCATCTTCCTGACCCCACCCCTGGTGGGGAGCAGCTGAAACGACTATGGTGCGTCTTTCATGCACGGGCGCGACTGCTGCGAATTGTGTGATGGGAGGCTCGATTCCATCGGACTCACCAGATCTTCGGTGATCCTCGGGGATCCGACCTATCTGAGCACTCTCGACAGAGTCGCATCCGTTGCTCGACTGAGAAACAAACGACCAACTCGAAATCTATTAGGAGAACTTGGATGAGACGATACGCAATTTTACTGGCGGTTCTGGCGCTCGTCGTTGCCGCATGTGGGGGGGCGGCGACTGAGACGACGGAAGCACCCGGAGCCACGCCTGAAGAGCCGACAACCGGCACAGAGGCACCCGCCGATGACGATGAGGAAATGGCAGACGGCGGACAGGTGACCGTTGGGCTGTTCCAGGAGCCGGACAACCTGAATCCGATGTTCGCGGTGCAAACAGCGAGCCGGATCGTCCGCGACATGACACTTGAGGGTCTACTCGACGCAGACCCCGACGGGAACTACGTGCCGGTCCTGGTGAAAGAGGTGCCGAGCGTGGAAAACGGTGGCATCTCCGCAGACGGGCTGACTATCACCTACAACCTGCTCGAAGGTGTTACCTGGTCCGACGGGGATCCACTGACTTCGAAGGACGTCCAGTTCACGTGGAAAGCCATCTTGGACCCGGGGAATGCTGTGACCAGCACCGCCGGTTACGAAAAGATCGTCTCCGTGGAGACGCCCGACGATTTGACCGCGGTGGTGACGTTCAGCGAGCTTTTCGCCCCGGCTCTGTCGCTATTCAGCATCCCCGATGCCATACTCCCCGCCCACGTTCTAGAGGGTGAGGACATCGGTGTGTCCGATTTCAATCGCACGCCCGAGGGCACAGGTCCGTTCGTGGTGACCGAGTGGAACTCGGGTGACTCGATCATCATGGACCGCAATCCCAACTTCCGGACGGCAGGCGTGCCGATCCTCGACCGGGTGGTCTTCACGATCATCCCCGATCAGCAGGTTGGCGCCGCCCGGATCAGGGCCGGTGAGATCGACGTCCTGTGGAACCTCGACGAGAGCCTGATTCCCGAATTCCAGGCCATGGAGGGTATCGACATTCAGGTGGTCCCATCGAGCAATATCGAGTACCTCGGATTGAACCTGGACGATCGTGATGATCCTTCCCAACCCGACGCCCTCTTCAGTGACAAGAGGGTTCGAGACGCACTGGCCATGGCCATCGATCGCACCCCGATCATCGAGGACCTGCTGCTGGGGATGACCGAGGCAGCAACATCGCCGATCGGGCTCGGATGGGCAGCACCTGAGGGCCTCGAATTGCCACCGTATGACCCTGAAGGCGCAATCACTCTTCTCGAAGAGGCTGGCTGGGTAGACGACGATGGCGACGGCGTGCGAGAAAAGGACGGCGTCCGGTTCAGCTTCGAGATCAGCACCCCTGCGGGTCAGCAGGTGCGTGAGCTGACTGAGCAGATCCTCCAGGAGCAGTTCGCTGCCATTGGAGGCGAGCTCATCATCAACAACGTGCCGGCAGCCACCCTGTTCGGAAGCTGGGAAGAGAACGGCAAGCTCAAGCGTGGCGATTTTGATATCGTCATGGATACTTGGGGTGCCGACCTCGATCCGGATGCCTTCCTGACGATCCTGTTCACATCGAGCAACATCCCTTCGGACGCCAACAATGGTGACGGCTGGAACTTCTTCGGGATCAATGATGCCGTACTCGATGAAGCGATCGCCGCTGGCGGAAGCACCCTCGATCAAGCGGTGCGGAAGGACGCCTACCGCGTTGCCGTCGAACGCATTCTCGAGGCAGGCGTATACATACCTCTGTACAAGAGGTCGAATATCAATGCCTTCTCCAGCAATGTGGATGGCGAGAGAGGGAATCCATGGGCCCAGTTGGCGTGGAACGCCGAAGAATGGAGTCTCGCAGGCTGATCTGACCTAGAACAGGAGCGGTGCGACATGTACCGATACGCTGGCAAACGCATCCTCTATGCCATACCGCTCCTGTTCGCTATCTCGCTGCTCGCTTTCTTCCTGCTTCAAGCAGTGCCGGGTGGCCCGGCTGCTGCCTACCAAGGGATCGCCAACGTCTCGGGCGACGATCTGGCCCGCATCCAGGCCGAGCTAGGCCTCGATCGTCCGCTGATCGTCCAATACTTCTCCTGGCTGGGCAGCTTCCTGAGGGGAGACTGGGGAGTTTCCTTCTCGGCGCGCCAGCCCGTGCTCGAACTAGTCATGGATCGTTTGCCCGCAACTCTCATCTTGATGGGCGCGGCTCTGACTGTCTCGCTTGTCATCGCCATACCGCTGGGAATGATTGCCGCCTTGCGTCGCAACACCTGGATCGACCACCTGCTGACCTTCCAGAGTTTCGTCGGCCTGTCGATCCCCGTCTTTTGGCTGGGGCTGATGCTCATCATTGTTTTCACTGTGTGGCTGGGCTGGCTTCCCGGAGGTGGCATCGGGCCGCCCGGTGAGGACCCGGACCTTGTGACACGGCTCCGGTATATGATCCTGCCGGTTACTGCGCTTTCGCTGGTTTCCATAGGGTTTTTCACCAGATATCTGCGCGCCTCGATGGTCGAGGTAATGCACAAAGACTTCATGATGTTCAGCAAGGCACGGGGGATTTCCCCACGGAAGCGGTACTTTCGAAATGGCTTCCGCAATGCGGGCATTCCCTTCATCACAGTCGTCGCCATCCATATTCCCGAGTATCTCGTCGGAGCACTGGTAGTCGAAACGATCTTTTCGTGGCCGGGAACCGGACGGCTGTTCTGGGAGTCGGCAGTCCGCTTCGACTACCCGGTCATGATGGGGATACTGGTCCTCGTCTCGGTCCTGGTGGTGTTCTCGAATCTTCTTGCGGACGTGCTGTATGCGCGTTTCGACCCGAGGATCAGATATGACTGAGACACGCGACCGAGAAGAGTCGGCGCAAGAGATCAAAGAGGCAGTGTCGAGCGAGGAAGCGGCACAGTCGGCGAAACGCCGGGGCTGGCGGATCTTCAGCCGCAATAGGGCCGCTCTGATCGGACTGATTGTCCTCGGTGTGATCGTGATTGCAACGCTCATCGGACCGATACTCAGCCCCTATGATCCACTCGCCCAGGATGTGCCAAACCGACTCCAACCACCGTCTCTGGCCCACCCCATGGGCACCGATGAGTTGGGTCGCGATTCGCTGACTCGTGTGTTGATTGGGGGCCGGCAGTCGCTTGCGGTTGCAGGGTTTGCCACCGTGGTCGCCCTGGTTTTGGGGCTCGTTGTTGGAGCGACTGCGGGGTTCTATGGACGCTGGGTGGACAATGTCTTGATGCGGTTTGTCGACCTGGCTCTTTCGCTGCCTGACTTGTTCTTGCTCATCCTTGCCAGCGCGCTCTTGGGCCCGAGTTTCTGGACGATCGTGATCATCATCGGCTTTGTCAGGTGGATGAACCCGGCTCGTCTCGTTCGTGGCTCGTTCCTGTCGCTACGGGAGCAGGAGTTCGTCGAAGCGGCACGTGCGGTCGGGGCAGGGCCGTTTCGCATAATGACCAGACACTTATTGGTCAACTCTTTGAGCCCCGTGATCGTTGCCGGGACACTGCTGATTGCGTCTGCGATCATTGCCGAGTCCACCCTGAGTTTCCTCGGGTTGGGGCTCCAACCGCCGGCCTCCTCATGGGGGAGCATGCTCCGGAACACCCAGAGCCAGATGTTCACCGCACCATGGGCAGCGGTGTTCCCGGGGATGATGATCTTCTTGACGGTCATAGCTATAAACTTCGTCGGGGATGGGCTTCGAGACGTTTTCGACCCCGAGGGAGCGACCCGGATCCAGCCCGGATTCAAGGGCCGTGTCAGGAAGCTGATGACGCCGCGGCCCAAGCAGGCCTGACCCGGCGATCATCGGTCCCCTTGTCGTTTGCCACTCAGGCCGTGGCTGAGACCTCGGACGGGAAGTGGCAGGCAACCCAGTGACCCGGCTCGAGCTCACGAAACTCGGGCTCAGCGTCGGCGCAGATGCCCGGTGCTTGGGCTAGGGAACACCGTGTGCGGAAGCGACACCCAGAAGGCGGTGCTGTTGGTGACGGCAACTCTCCCTCCAAGATGATTCTTTTCTGGTTCGCCGCCAGATCGGGGTCGGGGATGGGCACCGAGGCCAGCAACGCGTGCGTGTACGGATGGAGGGCCTTCCCGAAGAGCACGGGAGCAGATGCACGTTCCACCAGCTTGCCGAGGTACATCACCGCGACCTCGGTGCTGACGTGGCGGACCACCGACAGGTCGTGGGCGATGAAGAGATAGGTCAACCCGAGGCTGTCCTGTAGGTCCATGAGCAGGTTGAG
>FXBF010000166.1_pt1 | contig 20645 bp, 19 predicted proteins | sample 5335321 | NCBI WGS metagenome assembly FXBF01 (sample SAMEA103928391, study PRJEB20085) | sediment metagenome | isolation source: sediment
GGTCTGTATCCGGTACGGTTAAGGGCTGCGATTTGCTCATAGGGGAATACTGGCTTATTCAATTTAAGTCTGTTTGCCGCATTGTACCCGAAGGGGAAAAAGGTTCTAGCTAGTGTTCATTCTGAAAGAATAGCTCTCGCCAAGACGCAAAGATCGCAAAGGCCTAACTTATTGTTAGTGAAGCATACTGAATTTCTTTCTTGGCGCCTTGGCGCCTTGGCGAGAAAATATCCTCGTTTAGGAACGAAGACCCGCGATGGTGGCTTATTTCTGAATTTTCTGAAAGTTTCGCCAGGCCAGCAGCGCGTCCAGTACCGCTGTGTCGGTTGCGCTATCCGCCACCAGTGGCGGTTTTTCAAAGCCCAGCTGCCTGGCAGCTGCGGCAAGGCGCTCGCTGACAACCAGCAAGGGTGCTGCCATTAGCAACGTTTTACCGGCAGATCCCAACATTTCGACCAGATTTTTCAGACTTTCGACGCTATTGACCAGCACGATATCAATCCTGCCGGCACGCCACTGAGCCAGTACAGTGCCACTGTCAGCGTGCGGGCGAATACGCCTGTAGGCATCAACATACTCAACCCGGGCGCCGCGCTCACGCAGGGTACCGGCCAACAGGTCGCGGCCGCCACCACCACGGAAAATCACACAGCGTTGCCCATCCACCTGCTGCATGGGCGGCAACGCCAGCAATCCCTCGCTATCGAAGCGGTGTTGCGGCAACAGATCCGCCACCAGGCCAAAGCGTTGCAGTTCCTCGGCTGAGCGTTTGCCGATCACGGCAATACGCACCGCTTCCGGCCAGCTACGTTTTTCCAGAATCACCGGCAAGGCCATATTCACCGCGTTGGCGCTGACGAAAAATGCCCAGTCGAACGTATCCAGCCGCTCCCTGAATTGTGCCACTGCCTGTGGATCCGCCGGCTTGACGATTTCCAGCACCGGGAAACGAAACGCCGTTCCACCCTGCTGTTCGATCAGCTCGCACAGTGTGCCGGCCTGTGCAGCGGGACGCGTGACAAGAACACCAACCCCCTGCAAGGGAGCAGCATCCGATATCACCCCCCGACCTCGCCATAGACTTCGTCCAGAATCTGTTTCGCACCGCGGGACAACAGGTCTTTCGCCAGCACCCGGCCCAACTCCTCGGCATCTTCCGGTTTACCGCTGATCACGCCCTGCACCAGCTCTGTCCCGTCCGGCCGGCCTACCAGGGCGCGTAGCAGGATGACACCGTGGCTGATTTCCGAGTATCCGGCAATGGGCACCTGGCACCCGCCTTGCAGCGCCTTGTTAAGCGCCCGCTCAGCCGCAATACGTGTTGCTGTCTGCGCATCGTTCAGCCCGACAACGAGTTCATGCAGACGCGCATCGTCAGTACGAATCTCGATACCAATAGCACCCTGGCCGATGGCGGGCAGAAACTGCTCCGGTGGCAGGAATTCGGTTATACGCGCGTCCCAGCCCATGCGCTTCACCCCGGCAGCAGCCAGCATAATGGCATCGTATTCGCCGTTATCGAGCCTGGACAAACGGGTGTTGACGTTGCCGCGCAGGTCCAGAATCCGGAGATCCGGGCGGCGCGCGCGTAACTGGCTCTGACGGCGCAGGCTGGAGGTCCCCACCCTGGCCCCCTGGGGTAGTTGGTCGATACTCGAACTGGTGTTCGAAATCAGCACGTCACGCGGGTCTTCGCGTGGCAGGACCGCCGCCAGGCACAGTCCCTCCGGGAATTCGACCGGTACATCTTTCATGGAGTGAACCGCCAGATCGGCCCGTCCTTCCAGCATACCGGTCTCCAGTTCCTTGACGAACAGACCTTTGCCTCCGACCTTGGCCAATGGCGTATCGAGTATTTTATCGCCCTGGGTTGTCATAGTGAGCAGTTCGACGTCCAGCTCCGGATGTCGTGCAAGCAGCGCTTCACGCACATGATTTGCCTGCCATAATGCCAGCGGGCTTTTGCGGGTAGCGATACGGAGTCTGGAATCGGTCATGCGGGCAATCATATCCTGGAAATTGACCGGGGAGCATAGCGAGTGAAGTACAACAGGCGCAAGTGGGCTACAGCCGGTTTGGCGGCAGCACTGGTGACAACCACTGCCGGAACATTCGCTGCGGGCATCCCATTGGCCCGTGACCTGGCGCTGGCCGGACACCAGGCTGGGCGCGCCTGCATCCCGCTGCTACTGGAGTTCGCCGCTGACGACTGTGACTACTGTGCCCTGCTTGAAGAGGAAGTTCTCAATCCAACACTGCTTAACCGGGATTATGAACAGCGTGTCTTGATGCGCAAACTGGTACTGGACCGCGACATCAGGTTGCGCGACTTTGCCGGCAAACCGGTGTATGCATCAGATCTCGCCAACCGGTACCGGGTTTTCGTGACACCTACGCTTCTGTTTGTCGACAGCAAGGGCAATGAACTGGCGGAACGCATGGTCGGCGTAACCACGCTGGAATTCTACGGCGGCTACCTGGATCAGGCGCTGGATGCGGCACAGAAGAGATTGCGTGAACAGACGGGATGCCGGTAAAACATTTTTGAACCGCAGTAGACGCAAAGGCTACAAAGAAAAACAAATTCTTGCTTGGCGATCTCTGCGTCCTGGCGGTTCAAAAACTAGACCGTCCCCGTCTTGATGCGCTTGCGCACTTCAGGCAGCATGCGGCGACTGACTTCAAGCCGCTCTTCGACACCGTCCAGTACCACACAGCAATGGCCTTCGGCATCCTTCTCCAGCCCGCGAATCGCTGCAATCGCAACCAGGGCATTGCGATGGATGCGCAAAAAACGGCCTGCAAATTCCTCCTCCAGTGATTTAAGGGACTCTTCGATCAGAATCTGCCGGGCCGGGGAACACACCGTAACGTACTTGCTGTCGGCCTGTAGATAGACCACTTCTGTCAACGGAATCAACTCCAGATTGCCACGGTTACGGGCACACAGGTGTGTCCGGCTGTCTCCAACTTTTGCCTGTTGCAGTTCCTGCAACTGCGTCTGACTTAGGCGCCTGGCCTTCTCCAGTGCCTGTTGCAGGCGTTCGGGATGTATTGGTTTCAGGAGATAATCAACCGCCTGTGTTTCAAAAGCTTCCAACGCATGATCGCCGTAGGCAGTGGTAAACACTACGGCTGGAGGATTTTCCAGCTGTGCCAGATGCCGCGCGGTTTCCATACCGTCCATACCAGGCATGCGTATGTCCAGCAATACCAGGTCGGGTTGCAATTGCTGCACCTCTTGCAAGGTTTGTTCCCCATTGCCAGCTTCACCACACACACATTCTTCCAACGCATCGAGCAAGCGTACCAGCCGTTGCCGCGCCAGCGGCTCATCGTCGACGACCAGACATTTCATTGCATCTTCTCCCGTGGAAAATACAGCGTGGTTTCGAACAGATCGCCTGTTTCCCTGAGCGCCACGCCTGCCTGGTCACCAAATGCCAGTTGCAGACGCAAGCGGATATTTTCCAGTGCAATCCGGTTACCGTTGCTCCGGAGGGGTTTTCCGGCTGTGTCCGGCACACGTGGATTACGCACTGTAATGGAAACCCGGCGCCCCTCGGCCATCCCGCTGATACTGATCAGGCCACCCTGTGGCAAAGGCTCTACACCATGATAAACGGCATTCTCGAGCAGCGGCTGGAGTATCAGGGACGGTACCAGACGCTTGCGCGGCAGACGTTCGATATCCCATTCCACCTGTAAACGATCACCCAGCCGCAGGGCTTCCATGCGCAGGTAACCCTGCGCAACCTCCAGCTCATCCTCCAGTGTTACCCGCTCGGATGCATCGTGCAGCGATATACGGAACAGGTCCGACAGATCCTGCACCGCTTGCTCGGCCCTGACCGGGTCACTGCGTGTCAGCGATGCAATACTGTTCATGCTGTTGAACAGGAAATGCGGGCGAATACGTGCCTGCAAGGCCTGTACGCGCGCCTGCGCTTCAGCCTGAATTTTCTGGCGCCACTGATGCTGGACATACAGGTAACGCAATACCAGTGCACTTAGAATGGCGCTGATTCCCAGATTGCGAAACAGGAACCCGGCGTGGCCAACCCCACCCGGCTGTGCCTGCAGGCCGCCCACCCGATAAGCCAGCTCGGTTATCACAGCCGTGGTCAGCAACAACAGCAGGTAGCTGCTAAGAGCAGCCGCGGTATTACCGATGCGGGTCAGCATGGGGCGTGTCAGGCAGAGCACGGCGGCACTGCTCAGGGCGATCCACTGCACAAACAGCGAGATCAGACCCAGCTCGCTCCAGGGGTCATTATGGCTGCTGGCCAGCACCAGGACGAAAGCCAGAAGTTCGGCAATCACCACCACCGCGAACACCATACGGATATCACAGAAGCTGGGCAGGAACAGGGGTTCCTGCTGATTCGGTTTGCGGGTGGTGGAATATCCCTGGTTCACGATGGCAATGTGGCCCCCATGGCCGGCCTTTCAATACTGATTTATTGAATATCGGCCGAGTGTTACAGGACTTTCAGGTATACTCGGGCGCTGTTGAACCTGACCAGATCCGTTATGACTGATAATTCCGGCAGCGACAAACCCTGGGGCGGCCGATTCACCGAATCGACCGATACTTTTGTCGAGGCGTTTACCGCTTCAGTGAGCTTCGACCGGCGCCTGTACCGCTATGACATCCAGGGCTCGCGTGCACACGCCCGCATGCTGAAAAAGGTTAAAGTGCTCAGCGCGAGCGAGTGCGATGCCATCCTGGGCGGCCTGGATCAGATCGAAAAGGACATCGAACAGGGCAGCTTTGAATGGTCGGTCAGCCTGGAAGATGTGCACATGAACATCGAGGCACGATTGACAGCACTGATCGGAGAAGCCGGCAAGAAACTGCACACCGGCCGCTCGCGTAACGACCAGGTTGCAACCGACATGCGCCTTTACTTGCGCGACCGGATCAATGCAGCCTGCAAGGAACTGCTGCGCCTGCAAAGCGGGCTGCTGGATCTCGCAGAGCGTGAAGTCGACACGCTAATGCCGGGTTTCACCCACTTGCAGGTCGCCATGCCGGTAAGCTTTGGCCACCATATGCTGGCCTGGTTCGAAAATCTGCAGCGTGATCGTGAACGTTTGACGGACTGCCTCAAACGCGTCAACGTCATGCCGCTGGGCGCTGCTGCACTGGCCGGCACCAGCTTCCCCATTGACCGGCATTACACAGCGGAACTGCTGGGCTTCGATACGCCTGCCGAAAACTCCCTGGATGCCGTCAGCGACCGGGACTTTGTTATCGAGTTCTGCAGTTGTGCCGCGCTGCTGCTCACCCACCTGTCGCGTTTTTCCGAAGAACTGATTCTGTGGGCATCGGCCCAGTTTGATTTTATTGACCTGCCGGATCGCTTCTGTACCGGATCCAGCATCATGCCGCAGAAGAAAAATCCGGACGTGCCGGAGCTGGTACGTGGCAAGTCAGGCCGCGTAATCGGCCATCTGGTAGGACTATTGACACTGATGAAAGGTCAGCCGCTGGCCTACAACAAGGACAACCAGGAAGACAAGGAGCCGCTGTTCGATAGCGTGGATACCGTGCTGGGATGCCTGCGCGCCTTTGCGGATATGGTGCCGGCATTGCAGGTCAAGGCCGACAACATGCGTCAGGCCGCAGCCGGCGGTTACTCTACGGCAACGGATCTCGCCGATTACCTGGTACGCAAGGGCATGGCTTTTCGCGATGCCCACGAAGTGGTCGGCAAAGCCGTGCGCCTGGGTATCGCGAGCCGGCGCAATCTGCCGGATATGAGTCTGTCGGAATTTCAGGCTTTGTCAGCGATCATCGAGGACGATGTCTACGCTGTACTCACCGTGGAAGGTTCGGTATCGGCACGTAACCATTTTGGCGGAACTGCACCGAACCAGGTAAAGGCGGCTATCGTGCGGGCCAGGAAAAGGCTGGGGGCCTGTCGGACTTAGGCAACCGAAGCACCAACGCTCTGCATAGCTTCATCACTTACGGGCTCCAGACTGCTTTGCGGCTTGCCCAGATAGTAACCCTGCACATAATCGACTCCCAGGCTACGCACGCGCTCGAACACCTGCTCATTCTCTACAAACTCAGCAACGGTGCGCATACCCATGCCTCGCGCCACGTCAACCAACGCTTTTACAAACAGCTGATCGGCGCTGCTGTTGTGAATGTCGCGAATAAAACTGCCGTCGATCTTCAGAATGTCGGCACGCAGATGCTTGAGGTAAGAGAAAGACGAGAACCCGACACCGAAATCATCCAGCGAAACCAGGCAACCGAGCTGGCGTATCTTCTGAAAAAACTCCATGGCGGTATTGATCTGTTCACAGGCTGCAGTCTCGGTGATTTCGAACGTGAGCCTGCCCGGGTCGACACCACCCTCACGGATCTCCTGCTCGATCAGGTCATACATATCCTGCCTGCCCACCGACAGGCCGGACAGGTTTATTGAAAAACCGACTTTTGCCATATCCGCCGGCAAATCCGCCAGATAGCGGATAGCCTTGGTAACCACCTGGCGATCGACACGCTGAATCAAGCCAAACTGCTCTGCAGCAGGAATGAATTTCCCGGGCGCAATCAGGGCTCCGTTGTCCTCGATCATGCGCACCAGAACCTCATAGTGATGCACCTGGCTGCTGGACACTGATACAATAGGCTGGAACACCAGGTGCAGCCTGTCTCTCTCCAGCGCTTCCAGCAGACGATCTTTCCATACCAGCTGGTTGTCCATACGCTCGCGCATCATGTCGGTCTCGCTATACCTGTGAACACGATTACGACCACCAGCCTTGGCTACACTCATGGCGGCATCCGCCTTGGCCATCAATTCAACAGGTACCTTGCCCTGTTGCGGAAAAGTGACCATGCCTACGCTGGCTGAAATATTCAGTGTACGGCCACCGTAACGGGGTTTCAGTGCATTTATACGCTCCAGCAACTGGATCGCCTTTTCGTACCCGTGTTCCTCATTCATCGCCGAATAGGCAACCGCAAATTCATCGCCACTGATGCGCGCCAGAAAATCCTGGTCGCGCGATGCACGCTTGAGCAACCCGGCCACCTGCACGATGATCTGGTCTCCCGCTGCATGGCCGGCCGTATCGTTAACCAGTTTCAGATGGTCCAGATCGACCAGCAACAGCACACCGAACTGGCCGTGGCGCTCCACGCGGCGAATTTCGTGATTCAGATCTTCCAGGAAACGGCGCCGGTTGGAGAGCCCGGTGAGGTGGTCCTGGTTGGCCAGGATCACCATGCGTTTTTCGTCCTGCTTGAGTTTGGTGATATCGCTTGCTGTACCGCGATACCCCATGAAAGTATTATCGCTGTAGACCGGCACGCCATTTAAACGCAGACAATGCTGGTCTGCATTCGGTGCATGTACCCAGATCTCTACATTCTTGAACTTGACCTGCTCCTTGCCTACAGGTCGCAATACCGCCATCAGCTCGCCGAGACTGCTGCCGGGGAAGACCTCTGCCGGCGTACGCCCCAACCAGGTCTCCGCCGACATATCCAGGGTTTCGGAAACACTGCTGGAAACAAAGGTAAAGTGGCCTCCACGGTCGGTCTCCCACAACCAGTCCGACGAGCTGGCTGCGAAGTCCCGAAAGCGTTGACGACTGCGTTTCAAATCACCCTGGGAGGAATTAAGCGCCCCGAGCATGGTATTAAGCGAAGCACCCAACTGGCCGAGTTCGTCATTGCGTTTTACCGACACCTTGTGGCTCATATCGCCATTGGCAATGGCATGGGTGGCGCGTGCCAGCAGCTGAATAGGCCGGGTCAGTGTACGCCTGCTGATGCCAACGCCAAACAGGGCCGCCAGCATCAGAATGAGCGCCGAGAAATACAACGCATTTTCACCCAGCGTAATATAGGGTGCCCAGTAGGCTGAGTGTTTGGCCGCCAGCAGAACCTTTACCGATTGTTCACTGCTACCAACCCTGTTCAGGGCCGGAAGCAGCTGAAAACTGAAACGTTCGCTGTCAATGGCGAATAAACCGCTGTTCACCGACCCACTAAAACTGTTTATTTTATTCAGCGTAGACTGCAGTCCCTTGATACTGCTCGCCAGTAACTGATTGCCCTTAAAGATAGCCATATCGGCATTGACCAGCTGCCGCAAATCCTGCAGGTCCGCCTGACCAAAACGCTTACCGACCAGCAGGGCACCAGTCCGGCCACCCAGGGGGCTTTCGAGCGGAATGGCGACCAGCTGCAACCAGCTGTCATACAACAAAGCATTACCGAAACTGGCGGACTCGCCCTGGGTCAACCCGCGAACCAGCTCTACCAGGATCGGGGAGCTCAAAACCTGTGGTGACGTGTAGTGGGGTTTGTTGCCTGCACCAGCCACCCCGCCGGGTCCGGTATCCAGGTAGATGGCCATAAAATCCGAACCCGGGCGCGGGTACAGGTCGTCAAGCATCCCACGAACCGTAGCGATATCGCCGGTCAGGGATGCGGCAATAAGACTGGGTTCGTCACGGACACTGCGAGCAACTGTGAGCAGGTTATCGAACCGGTTCCCCTGTGCCTGTATAAACACCTTCTGCGCACGTCCCAGGTCATCCAGGATACTGCCCTCAACATGATCGCGAATCAGCAGAAAAGACGCACCGGCGACACCGAGCAATACCGCCAGCACCAGTGAAATAATGAACAGCGTATTTTTCTGTTCAATATTCATACATGCTCCTCACTGCGCCCGCTCCTGGTAGAGCTCTGCAATACCAGCCCGGGGCCGGAGCTTGCCGGCGCCATTACCACCACCACGGGAAGTTATCGTCAGTTGCAGCGGTGCGGGGGACGTCATGGCAGTAACCGGTATCCAGCGGATCTCGCCGGCCGCCGAAGCCAGGCGCAATTTCCACTTACCCGGCGCAAGCCCGGTAAAATGGAACAGGTGACCGGGCTGTACCATTTGCAGATAGGGCGTATCGACCACTTCAATGCGTGCGTAACTTTTGCTGTGAATACGACAGAAAAAGTGCGTGGTTCCCGTCTGCTTCAGCACCAGTGATTGCTGCGATGAGCGATCAGGCGCCTTTCCCAGCTGTAACGACACCGGTTTGCCGGGCGACAGGGAAAACAATTCGTGAAACACCTCATCGCGATTGATAAATTTAATATGATCGCCTTTTTGCACTGTCATGAAAGCGGGACGCATGCGATTTTCAATAATTTCCACCCTCTCCACGCGGGGACTCCTGTGCACCAGCCGCTGTCCTTCAGCAGGAACCAGGGCAACGGAAACCGGATAGGTCTGCGTACTGCCGTCTGGATCAAACATGCCCTGATATTCGACCGCAACCGTACCCCTGATCTCGGCAGATTCGACTGCCTGAAGGCAGGCACACAAACCCGTCAGGGCGATTAGAATTTGAATTGTCGGCTTGGGCATTATGCAACCGGTCAGCAACCTGTTTTTGTACTCAGTACTCCGGTCTTAGGCTTATCGGCACCCGGTGTGATTTAATAAGCGGGGTGAGCGGTAAACAACAATCCGACAGCCTGGAACAACTGCGCGGGCAACTGGCGGCGTTTGCTGAAAAACGCGACTGGCAGCAATTTCACTCGCCGAAAAATCTGGCCATGGCCCTTATTGCAGAGACAGCTGAATTAGTTGAGCATTTTCAATGGCTTACTGAAGAACAGAGCTGGCGGCTCGAGCCCGGGAAACAAGCGGCCGTGAGCCTGGAATTGGCTGATATCCTGATTTATCTGATCCGCACAGCGGATCAACTGAATATTGACCTGATCGCCTCCGCACTGGACAAGATCAAAATCAACGAACGACGCTATCCTGTTGATAAAGTTCGCGGCAAAGCCCTGCGCGCCGGAGAATACGACTAGCCCTCCTTCCCGCGGTCCATCCCGGCCTGTGAACAGAAACACACTCCTTATAAAGATCCCGTCACAGATTCCGATACACAGACGTAGCTATCCTGCATAAAACGCCGGTTCTGGAGTATCAGCCCGATGACGGAATATCTTTCCGAAAAACATGCTCTTGCGATTATCAACAACGGTCCGTTGCCAGTGCTGGTAATTGACAGGCAGGGTTGTGTTCTCAGCTACAACCGGGCTTTCGAGCAACTGGTGGGGCGGGACCAGGCGGGTAATCTGCAGGGTCATGAATCCGCGAGACTGTGTAACCATCCACTACGGACGCTGCTGGGCGGGGAAAAATTCGTTTGCTGGACTGACCGCGACAATACCCGACACCATTTCGAGATCCGGCGTATCGACCTGCCGGGCGATGATTGTGTGCAAGCCCGTCTGTTTATCGACATCAAAAAACAGGTTGAACTTGAGCAGGCACACGCCACGCTGAACGAGGAGCTCAAACAACACATCCTGACCGACACTGTCACCGGCCTGTTGAACAGACGGGGAATCATGCTGGCACTGGAACCCCAGGTTGCCCGCTCGAGACGCTATAACAGCCCGATATCCATCATTATGATGGACGTTCACTGCGACAGGGACAAGGAACACCTGCTGCTACAGGTCGCCCGGCTGCTGAAAGACCAGCTGCGCTGGGCAGACCTGATCGGCTGCAGCGAGCAGCATGAGTTCATACTGGTGCTGCCTGAAACAACGGCGGAATCGGCAATGCGGCTGGCTGACAAGCTCGAGCAGCGGCTTGCGGAAATGGGCGATGAGTTTAATGTTCAGGACCTGTCGACCTGTTACGGTGTCACGGGCTGGCGTAAAAAAGATAATGCCGGCACGCTGCTCAAACGCGCCGGCATGGCATTATCAGAGGCTTGCTCCCTGCAAGGCGAGCACTCCATCGCTTTGTAGCGACAGGCATCTGTGTGGCCAGACCCCGTAAACAGGCTCCGGATTCTCAACGCTCACTGCTGACCAGTGACGCCGCAAAACGTGTTGTCAAAGCAGATTTCAGTCGCGGCAAAAAAAACAGAATTGAAATCGACGCGCTCGAATTACGCGCCGTCAAACGCCGCTTCCTGGCACTGAACAAGGATCGCCTGCGCCGCGTGCAGGATTCCCTGCAGGCACGCCAGCGTATCTTCATCCAGCTGCTGCCCCTGTTGTTTCACATCAATCACCCGATGCTGCCGGGCTACCTGTCCAACAAGACGCCGTGCGGAATTTCCGACTATACGCCGGCAAAACGCTGCATCCAGTCAGCGCGCAAACTGGCAAAAAGTTTTAGTTACCGGCGTCGTGCCCAGCGCCGCTATTCAATTTACGGACTCTACCTGATGGGCAGTACCGGCACGATTGCCTACTCGAAATCCAGCGATTTCGATATCTGGATTTGCCATCGCCCCGGGTTGTCTGAAGCGGATATCGCCGCCTTGCAGGAAAAAGCCGATGGCGTTCAGAGCTGGGCGGAATCGCTGGGGCTGGAGGTTCATTTTTTCCTCATGGATGACACTTCATTCCGCCAGCAGGAACATCAGCAATTATCCAATGAAAATGCCGGCAGTTCCCAGCACCACCTGTTACTGGATGAATTTTACCGTACCGGACTTCTGGTCGCCGGGCGTTACCCGGTCTGGTGGCTGGTCCCGGTAGAACATGAACAGGACTACGGTGCCTATGTCGACAGGCTGATTGCGAGTCGCTTCATCAAGGCCAATGACATTGTGGATTTCGGAGGTCTGTCACACCTGCCCATCGAGGAATTCTTCGGTGCCACGCTCTGGCAGCTCTACAAAGCGGTCGACTCTCCCTATAAATCCATCCTCAAGATCCTTCTGATGGAGGCCTACGCCAACCAGTATCCGGATATCGAGATGCTGGCAATACGCTTTAAAAGAGCGGTCCACAACGCCGACGCCCAGCTGGACCGGCTCGACCCCTACGTTATGATGTGCAACACGGTTGAAGAGTACCTGTTTTCGCGCAAGGAACTCGAACGACTGGATCTGGCCAGGCGTTGCTTTTATTTCAAGGTCAACGAACCCATGAGCAAACCCGACAAGGGACATGAACAGTCATGGCGCCGGGAAGCTATTCGTGAACTGGTCGAGACCTGGGGCTGGAGCAAGGCCAAGCTGGCATCGCTGGACCAACGCAAGCAATGGAAGATCAAACGTGTACTGGCGGAACGCCATATGCTGGTGGATGAATTGACACACAGTTATCGGGCACTGTCACAGTTCGGGCGTGAACAAAACAGTGGTCTGGCTATCAATTCAGCCGACCTCAATCTGTTGGGGCGTAAACTCTACGTCGCCTTTGAGCGCAAAGCCGGCAAGGTGGAAATGATCAACCCGGGCGTTTCCAAAGACCTGTCCGAGGAACGCCTGTCGCTGCACTGCATCGATGAAAACCAGCGTGGCTGGGCCATCTACAAAGGCAATGTTCCAGCCCGCGACACAGCTGAACATACCCCGTTAAAGCGCACCGCCGGCCTGCTGGAACTGCTGGCCTGGTGCCATTTCAACGGGCTGATCAATCGCAACCCGTCGACCATCAGTATTCAGCCACCGGATTGCAGCCTCAGCCAGTGGGAACTGCGCTGTGTTCTGGATTGCCTGCAACAAATGTTCCCAAATGGGGGAACACCGGAAAGCAACATGCAATCGCTGGCTGACCAGGCGACCATCCGTCAGGCCGGGCTGTTTATTAATCTGGCACACGACCCGATGTCAAAACTCACCCGCAACGGCATGCACCTGGTCAGCGAACGTATCGACCCGCTGAGCTACGGTGGTCAGTGGGAAAATCTTGCGGCCGGTTTCGAAATGGTCGTCGTAACCTCGTGGGAAGAAGTATTGACCTTCCGCTATTCGGGCGCTGCTGCATTGCTCGACTGCCTGTGCGATTACTTTGCCTGGTTACCGGTCACCTCCGGCAAGGTGCCGCCGCCGGTTCCCTGCTTCAGTTTTTCCTCTTCGCGTGGCTCCATAATAGCGCGCCGCCTGGAAGAGCTTTTTCACGAAATCAGTGAATTTTTCTACCGCAATTACTGGCGCAAACATGCCCGCTATGTATTGCGTATTGCACAAAACTACTATGTGTTGCAGTGTGAGCATAACGTACCACGCTATCATGAACTTGATTCGCATACTGCACTGCTGAACTATCTCGGCCAGCCACAAACTGCTTTCAGCCCCATACGGATGGACGACCGGATGCTGGATGATTCCCCGCTGGGCCTGGTCCTGGAACAGAATCGCGAAGGCGTACTGCAGATGTTTTACCAGGTACGCAGCGGCCGTGCCCAGGTCTACATTCTGGATGAACGTGGTTCATTGTTTCACCAGTGCGTTGCATTTCATGACCGGCAGACGCTGCTGGGCCAGTTCCAGAATTTCCTGGACACCATGCGTTACCGATTACGCAACATGAATGTACCCAGCAGCCTGCAGGAAAATGAAAGTTTCCTGTACTACCGGATCAATCGTGACCACCAGGACCAGTATGTGCTCGAACCAGTCAAGGTAACGCCTTATTCAGGAACGCATCGCTATATGGACGTACAGGTAATCGGCCATTTCGAGGATGAAAAACACGGTTCCTTCAGCATATTCTGTGGCAACCGGGAATTCTCCGCACTGGAATTCGGCAACAAGCTGTTTGGCAAAGTGGCCGAACACATAACACACAAGAGACGCAGCGGCAGCAACTACCCGATATATATCACTGACATTGATGTAAATCCGACCATGCTGGTTAACGAGAACCCCGATGGGGTACAGTCAGTCCATTTTCTGAACTACAAGAAACGGATTGAAAGCCTGCTGAATGAGGCGCTGCAAAACAGCAAGAACAGCTAGTGGGCTAAAGTGCGCGTAAATTCATAGCGATCCAGTGCCGCAGACTCTCCATCTGCGGGATACACAAGCTGTGCCCCATTACGTAGGCATGAAAATCCACGTGATAACCCTGCTCCTCAATCCGTTCACGGGAACGTTCCGCCAGTGCGAACGGCACCACCGGATCCTGTTCGCCATGATCCATGCGGATTGTCAGGAAGGAGGGGTCGGCGCGTTTTTCCCCGGTCAGCCGATCCGCCAGCGGCAGATAAGCTGACAGTGCCAGCACACCGGCCAGTGGCTCCGTAAAGCGGAGCGCCGTATACAGGGCAACTGCACCACCCTGCGAAAAACCGGCCAACAGGATTCTGTCACTGGGCAGACCCCGCTCACGTTCACGCAGGATCAGCGACAACAGGTGCTGCTGTGCCTGCTCGACACCCTGCCTGTCTTCACGCTGGCTGAAGCCAAGGTCGTAGATATCGTACCAGGCACGCATAACCATACCGTTGTTGATAGTAACCGGACGTGTTGGCGCATGTGGTAGCACAAACCGTGCACCCAGCTCATCGGCCAGACCCCATTGGCGAATCAGCGGCTCAAAATCGTTACCGTCGGCGCCCAGACCGTGCAGCCAGATCACTGCACAAGTTACCGCTTGTCGGGGCTCTATTTCCAGCATCTCCAGCATCTGCAGTCCTTTTATCCTTGTTAGCTGCATGTATGGTACCCGTTCTCCGGCTTGCCGGCACACGCCACAATCGGACAGGATTTGGGCTTTTGGCCCCGGCTTCGTATACTCACGGCAACCACGCAACCAGGAAAGACCATGAAACCCTGTTGGGCACAGTACCTGCTTTGGCTGATACTCTCTCTGGCAGGCATCGGCGCCATACTGTCCGGCTGCGGCCAGTTCGGGCCGCTGTACCTTCCGGATGACACCGAGTCACAGGAACAAAAAGACAAGCAGTAATGGATTATTTCGACTATCGGGACGGCCGCTTGCTGGCTGAGCAGGTCGATGTGCGGCAGCTCGCTGCGACACACGGAACGCCACTCTATGTATATTCCCGTGCCACGCTGGAACGCCACTGGACGGCGTTCGACCAGGCACTGGGAGACCATCCGCACCTGATCTGCTATGCCGTCAAGGCCAATTCGAACCTGGCGGTTCTTGCTTTACTGGCGCGACTGGGTTCGGGTTTTGATATCGTTTCCGGTGGCGAACTCGCGCGGGTACTGCGTGCCGGCGGGGATCCCGCGAAGATTGTCTTTTCCGGCGTCGGTAAAGCCACAGTGGAAATGGAGCAGGCCCTGGAGGCGGGTATCCGCTGCTTCAACGTCGAATCGGGCGATGAGCTGACACGCCTGGATGAAGTCGCCCGAGCCCACGGCGCGGTGGCACCGGTAGCGTTACGCGTAAATCCGGATGTGGATGCGAATACCCATCCGTATATTGCGACCGGCCTGAAGGAAAACAAGTTCGGCATCAGCGTGGAAGCTGCACTGGACGCCTACCGGCAAGCCGCCGATGCAGGCAGTCTCAGAGTGGAAGGCATTGATTGTCACATCGGTTCCCAACTCACCGAGATTGCCCCCTTTACCGATGCGCTGGACCGGGTGCTCGAACTTGTTGACCACCTTGAAGCGCAGGGCATCGGCATTCGTCACCTCGACCTTGGCGGCGGCCTCGGCGTGCAATACCGCGATGAACACCCCCCGTCACCCCAGGAGTACGTACGGCCGCTGGTGACACGCCTGGCAAACACCGACAAGGAAATACTGATCGAGCCCGGACGTGCTATTGCCGCCAACGCCGGCATCCTGGTCACTGAAGTACAGTATCTCAAGGAGAGCGCGGATAAGAACTTCGCCATCGTTGACGCGGCCATGAACGACCTGATCCGGCCTGCGCTGTACAGCGCCTGGCAGGATATTATCCCTGTCGTCCCGCGTAGCGGTGGCACTGTCAACTGGGAGATCGTCGGCCCGGTCTGCGAAACCGGTGACTTTCTCGGCAAGGACAGGGCGCTGGCGATTCGACAGGGCGATCTGCTCGCGGTGCGCTCGGCCGGCGCTTACGGCTTTACCATGAGCTCCAATTACAACAGCCGGCCCCGGGCTGCCGAAATTCTGGTGGATGGTACCGATGCGCACATCATCCGCGCCCGCGAAACTATTGGCAGCCTGTTCGAAACCGAATTCATACCGTGAGTTCCGGTCTGCTTAAACCGTGCTTGCAAATTACCCGCTACTCCGTACTCTTCTGCTATGGAACTGTCATTCAGCAAAATGCACGGCCTGGGCAACGACTTCGTGGTTATAGATGCCATTAACCAGTCCGTTGACCTGACTTCAGCACAGGTTCGCCACATTGCCGACCGCCGACAGGGGGTCGGCTGTGACCAGCTGCTGCTGGTGGAACACTCTGAGCAGGCCGACAGCGAATTCCGCTACCGGATTTTCAACGCCAACGGGAGCGAGGTGGAGCAATGCGGCAACGGGGCGCGCTGTTTTGCCCTCTTCGTTCGAGACAAGGGGCTCAGCAATGCAAGCAGAATCCCGGTGCAAACCCCCGCCGGCCGTATTGAGTTGATCATCCGGGACGATGACCGGATCACCGTCGACATGGGCGCCCCTCGCCTCGAACCGGACGATATCCCGTTTCAGGCAACGGTACGCGCCCCTCGCTACGCCCTCTCGGTAACAGGCGAGACAATAGAACTGTGCGCAGTGTCCATGGGCAATCCGCATGCCGTGCTGAAAGTCCCGCATATCGACACAGCACCGGTAGCAAAGCTGGGACCACAAATCGAAGCACATTCACGCTTCCCCAATCGCGTCAACGTAGGCTTTATGGAAATTGTGGACCGGGGTCGTATCCGCGTGCGCGTATTCGAGCGGGGTGTTGGAGAGACCCTGGCCTGTGGCTCGGGTGCCTGCGCCGCGGTCGTAGTGGGCAGGATACACAACGAGCTGGATGAAACGGTAAACGTCGAACTACGTGGCGGTGATCTTGTGGTAAGCTGGGCGGGCGAAGGTCATCCGGTGCTGATGACGGGACCCGCTGCGTTTGTTTTTGAGGGGACAATACAAATATGACGACAACAGCCAGTGCTGAAACCCGGATCAATGCGCCCGACACCGAACAGGTTTCCACATTTCTGAAACAACACCCCGACTTTTTCGACAATCGTCCCGGCCTACTCGCCGAAATTCAACTGAGCCATTCGAGTGGCTCTGCCATATCACTAATCGAACGCCAGATCCAGGTACTACGTGACCGGAACCACGACCTCAAAAACAAATTGATGGAACTGGTCGATGTCGCCCGCGATAACGACCGGCTCAACGAGCGTATGCACCAGATGACCCTGGATCTTCTGCAGGCCGGCTCGCTGATCGACTTGCTGGATACCCTGGAGAACCATCTGCGTAATGAATTCAGCGCCGATACCATTACCCTGCATCTGCCCGGGCTGGACGAAGTATGCCGGCGGGAAACCGGGGCAGCGGATCTTGTTGTTGACGACGCACTAAAAGCCTTGTTTCCCGGTCCGTTCTCGGAACACAAGCCCCTGTGCGGACGCCTCAGGCAGGAGCAACTGGATTTTCTTTTCCATGACCAGGCGGCGGCGGTCGAATCAGCCGCTGTCATCCCGTTGGGAGAACGTGCGGAGGCCGGTCTGCTCTCCATTGGCAGCCGCGAAGTAAACCGCTTCAGTTCCAGTATGGGTACGCTGTTTCTAAGCCACCTCGGCGCGCTGCTGGAACGCCTGCTGAACATGCACCGCAGTCCCTAGTTCCTTCTTGTGCACGCCGACGAGTTAGCGCGCTTAACCGAATTCGAGTGTCACCTGCGTGATGAAAGGCAGCTGTCGCCTCATACCCTGAGTAATTACCGCCGCGACCTTCTCTCCGTGGTCCTGTTTTGTGATGAACAGGATATTTCACGCTGGCAGGAGCTGCACCCGCAGCAGGTACGTGCCTTCGCTGCGCAACTCCACCGGCGGGGTTTGGGAGGCCGCAGCATCCAGCGGAAACTGTCGGCACTGCGCAGCTTCTGCCGCCACCTCATCAGGCAGGGTGTATTGCGTCATAACCCCGCACAGGATATCCGTGCTCCCAAGACACCACACAAGCTGCCACACAGCCTGGACGTAGACCGTATTCAGAGCCTGCTGGACGGTAAGGCCGATAACTGGCTGTCGCAACGCGACCTGGCGATAATGGAACTGATGTACTCCTCCGGCCTGCGCCTGACCGAGCTGGTGAACCTCGATCTGCAGCAGCTCGACCTCCGGCAAGGTGAAGCCCGGGTGCTCGGCAAAGGCCGTAAAACCCGTATTGTCCCCATTGGGCGAAAAGCTGTGGGCGTATTACGAGCGTGGCTGACAACCCGTGCGCTTCACTGTGCCGAACACGAGCCTGCGCTGTTCATCAACCGTACCGCCACCCGCCTCGGTCCACGCAGCGTGCAGCAGCGCATGCGCCGCTGGGCACTGCAACAGGGCCTGGACAGCCGCCTGCACCCGCACGCCCTGCGACATTCCTTCGCCACTCACATACTGGAATCCAGCGGCGACCTGCGTGCCGTTCAGGAACTGCTGGGCCACGCCAACCTGAGTACCACCCAGGTCTATACCCACCTCGATTTCCAGCACCTCGCCCAGGTCTACGACAAGGCCCACCCGCGCGCGCGCAAATCCGGGAAAAACACCTAACCGCTGCAAATTTCAGGTATTGGCCTGAATCCAGCGGCTGTCTTGGTGTACAATTTCGGGCCGCCAAATAAAATTCAGGGTTGGATGTGGAACAGTATCGTGGAACAACCATTCTTTCCGTACGCCGCAACGGCCGTGTCGTGGTCGGCGGCGATGGACAGGTATCCATGGGCAATACGGTGATGAAGGCCAATGCGCGCAAGGTGCGTACGCTGTATCACGGCAAAGTCCTGGCCGGATTTGCCGGCGGTACGGCCGATGCCTTCACCCTGTTTGAGCGTTTCGAGGCCAAACTGGAAAAACACCAGGGGCATCTGGTTCGCTCCGCAGTGGAGCTGGCCAAGGACTGGCGAACCGATCGCATGCTACGCCGGCTGGAGGCGCTGCTGGTGGTAGCCGACAAGGTAAGTTCATTGATCATTACCGGTAACGGCGACGTCATAGAACCGGAAGACAGCCTGATGGCAATCGGCTCCGGTGGCCCGTTTGCCCAGTCTGCGGCACGCGCCATGCTGGATACAACCGAACTGGATGCCCGCAGCATTGTCGAAAAAGGTCTGGAGATCGCCGCCAGTATTTGCGTTTACACCAATAACAACCTGACCCTGGAAGAACTCGAGTGCTGACTCGCTGAAATTCTCTTATGTCCGAAATGACACCACGCGAAATTGTCCAGGAGCTGGACAAACATATCATAGGCCAGGACGACGCCAAGCGCGCCGTCGCGATTGCCTTGCGCAACCGCTGGCGCCGGCAGCAGGTGGACGAACCGCTGCGCGGCGAAATCACACCCAAAAACATCCTGATGATCGGTCCCACCGGGGTCGGCAAAACCGAAATTGCCCGGCGCCTGGCAAAACTGGCCGGCGCGCCTTTTATAAAAGTAGAAGCCACCAAGTTCACCGAGGTCGGTTATGTCGGCCGGGACGTGGAATCCATTATTCGCGATCTGGTGGATGTGGGCATCAAGATGACGCGCGAAGAGGAAATGGCCAAGGTACGGCATCGTGCCGAAGATGCCGCCGAAGAACGTATCCTCGATGCGCTGCTTCCCAGGGCGCGCAGCACCGGTTTCGAAGCCGGTGCAGACGAAACGGATAACAGCGATACCCGGCAGAAATTCCGCAAAATGCTGCGCGAAGGCCGGCTGGACGACAAGGAAATTGAAGTCGAGGTATCGGCCACACCGGTCGGTGTGGAAATCATGGCACCGCCCGGTATGGAAGAAATGACCAGCCAGCTGCAAGGCATGTTCCAGAACTTTGGCAGTGGCCGTACCAAAAGCCGCAAACTGCGCGTCGCTGAAGCCCTCAAGGTGCTGAGCGATGAAGAAGCCGGAAAAATGATCAACGAAGAGGAGCTGAAACTCAATGCCCTGAGCAGGGCGGAACAAAACGGCATTGTCTTTATCGATGAAATCGACAAGGTCACCCAGCGCAGCGATCAGGGGGGCAGCCCCGGTGTCTCACGTGAAGGGGTACAACGGGATCTGTTACCGCTGGTGGAAGGCAGCACGGTGACTACCAAACACGGCATGGTGAAAACCGACCACATCCTGTTTATTGCATCCGGCGCCTTCCATATGTCAAAACCCTCGGATCTTATTCCCGAGTTGCAGGGCCGCATGCCCATTCGTGTAGAACTCCAGGCGCTGGGGGTTGAAGAATTCGTGCGCATTCTAACCGAGCCGGATGCCTCACTGACCGAACAGTACAGCGCCCTGATGAATACTGAAGGCCTGCAGCTCGAATTTACCGGGGACGGCATCGAGCGCATCGCCCGCATAGCGTGGGAAATTAACGAACGCATGGAGAATATAGGCGCCCGCCGCCTGCACACAGTCATGGAACGGCTGCTGGAGCAAGTCTCCTTTGCGGCGGCGGACCAGTCCGGTAACAGCGTGACTGTCAATGCCGACTACGTGAACACACAATTATCCGACCTGGCCCAGGATGAAGACCTGAGCCGCTATATATTGTAAACAGCCTGCGAGGTTCGACATGGCACAGACACACCCCCACCCCACCGAAGTCAATCTGCACCAGAAATCCAGAACCCTGGAGATAAAATTTGACGACGGTGTACAGTTTGAGGTGAGTTGTGAATACCTGCGCGTGTATTCTCCGTCCGCCGAAGTACAGGGCCACGGACCGGGGGAAGGGGTACTGCAAGTGGATAAGGAAG